>Ga0268243_1000001_pt1 | contig 218308 bp, 179 predicted proteins | sample BulsoiMagMametaG_FD_200254 | JGI IMG/M metagenome (GOLD analysis project Ga0268243, IMG submission 200254) | Bulk soil microbial communities from Mexico - Magueyal (Ma) metaG (v2) (version 2) | ecosystem: Environmental > Terrestrial > Soil > Agricultural land | place: Mexico: Magueyal...
TTTGCTGCGCTCTGGTCACTTTCCCAAGTAGTCAGAAATCCTAAGAAAAATGGAGGTTTCTGACTTGTGTAGATACTAATGGCTCACGCCCTGGGCTTTATTCTGCCGCCCCTGACGGGGCTCCTAACCTTTACTCTGTTTGGCTGCGTTGAGAGCAGCTACTCGCCGTAAGTATCCTTCAACAACTTCGTCGCGGGATTGATGAACTCGACGCGCTTGACCGCTCGCGTCGGCTCGAAGCGCGGACCCGGCAGGGCCTGGAATTGACCCGGACCGATCTGCTTGATTTCTGCCGGGAACGTCTCCATGTAACCCTTGTCCAGCGCCAGCTGCACGTAACCGCGAAGCGACGCGGGAATCTGCGCGTTGTCCGTGATGGTCACCCCACCTACTTTCACGTCCGTGTTCGCCAGGGCCCGCGCCTGTGCGTCCAGGCGCAGGGCGCGAACAATCGCGACCGATTCCTCTAACCTATTGACTTCCGTCGCTCCATCGAACGTCGTCCCCGTCACCCCCATGACGCCTTCGCGCTTGAGCGATTCGGCGATCAGCTCTTCCGGCGTGCCCGGCGCGATGTCCGTAAAGCTCTGGCGGTTCGGAAGGTACTGCATGACGTGCGTCGAGAACATCAGCGCACGCGCCATCTCCATGCGTGTCAGCGCCTCTTCCGGGCGGAAGAGATTGTTGCTCGTAAACATGATGCGGTCGTAGATCAGGCGCAGCGCCTTGCCCTGCGTCGCCGCGTCGAGCCCGACCAGATCAACAGCCTGAGACGGATCGTAAGTATAGGCTGTGACCGTCAAACGATAAGGCTGGTCCTGCGCAGCTCCCGCCCCCGAAATGCCTCCCGAAATCCTTGCGGTGTAAGTGCCGTTGGCCGGGAACTCCAGCATCACGGACTCCCGCGCGCCGTAGAGCGCCGCCAGATTCGTCTTGTTCGATGAGGCTGCCGTTGAGCCGTCGCCTCGGAGGACTGTGAGCGCCAGGTCGTTTATGACGATGTCGGTGTTGTCCACCACCAGGTCGTCCTCGCCGATTGAGCCGGCCCAGTCGAGCTGCACGAAGACGAAGCGCGCGTTGGCCGGGACATTGAAGGTGTGCGTCTTCGTGCCTCGCGCGGGCAGCGTGTCCGCGACGCTCTCTGCGGGCTGCTCTGCGAGCGCGAGACCTTTACCCTGGAAGCCGAAGTTGCCGTAGAGCTTTTGCGGGTGAAGAGCAAGGTCAACGGCCGCGTGCACGTTCGCCATGCCCGTGCCGGCTTCGAAAGTGTCGTAAGTTCCGAGCGGTGTGGCCGTGCGCTCGATGATCGTTTTGACCTCTGCGGGCGAAAGATTAGGGTTGGCTTCGAGAACCGTCGCGGCGATGCCGGCCAGGTGTGGGCAGGCCATCGAAGTCCCTTCGATCTGCGTGTAGAAGGGAAGATAGGCCGTCGGAATCTCCGTGTCCGCGTCGGCGCCGTTGGCGACCAGGTTGGTCGAGGAGCGCGTCGCGATGACCATCGCCGAGAGACCTTTATCCGATGGACCGCCCGTCCCGGGCGTGAGCACGGTCGGGTGAATCACCGGATCGTTGAAGATGCCGCGCGACGAGAAGCTGGCGAGCTTCCAGTCTTTGGTCCCGGCGCCCGCCGTCATGACCCAGTCGGTCGAAGCCCAGCGGTTCTGCGTGTTCGGGCGCGGGCCGTCATTGCCGTTGGCGAAGACGACGACGATGCCGCTGTCGTGCAACTGCTTGCTCGCGACGTTGACCGGATGGTCCGGGTCGAACGGGACCGCCGAGTTGCCCCACGAGTTGCTGACGACCCTGATGTTCTGATCGAAATAGTGGGTCAGCACGTAATCGAACGCTGCGACCTGCCCGAGCACGAAAAGCCCGCCGCCCGAGCCTAATCCGACCAGCTTCGCGCCCGGCGCGACGCCCCCGTAAAGACCCCCGCTGCGCTCTCCTGTCCCGGCGGCGATTCCGGCGCAGTGCGTGCCGTGGCCGATGTGGCTGTCCGTGTTGATGACGTCCTCGACATAGGTTACGGGCAGAATCCCTCTGAGCGGGTTGCCGGTCGAATTGGTGCGGACGATCAGGCCGTCCTTGTCATTCGGGTTGACGAGCACGTTCTGAATGGTCTTGCCCGCGGCGCGATTAAGCATGTCCATCTTGAGGTCCGAGTGCGAGGCGTCAATGCCCGAATCGTTGATGGCGATGGTGATGCCGCGGCCAGAGTACGGGAGGCCGTTGCGGCGCAGCTCCGTGTCGGCGCGCAGGCGCGAGACGCCGATGACAGGCTTCGTCTGGTGCATGTACATCTCGATTGGCTTGTTGAGGTAGACGGAGCGAAGCTCGGTCCAGTTGAGCAGCTGTTTGATCTGCGCCGGCGTGGCGTTGACGGCGACGATGGGCAGATTCCTCATCCGAATGCCTTCGGTGATGCCGAGCGCCTGGATTGCGCGAAGCTGCGCGTCTGTCACCTGTCCCCCGCGAAAAGTAAGAATCACGCCGAGCTGGCTGGTGCTCGGCGTCGCGGCAAGGCGCGCGCTCAATTCCGGATCAACGCTCGGAGCCGCAACAGCAGCGCGCCCGCCAAAGAAGCCAGTGAACGCGATGAGCAGTACCAGAAGAAGAAGATGTCGCTGTCTCATAAGCCTTATGAAGCCTCCCTCAAGTTAGAAGCATTAAGTCAGTACCGCCTGCGACGTTACGATTTCGGATTTCGGATTGCGGAATGCGGATTGAGAAAAACAATCGTTCTCGTTCTTTCAATCCGCAATCCGAAATCCGCAATTCCATCTCCCGCCGCGTGTCCGGCGGCGGGAGACCTCTTCCGAAAAGGGGCGTTAACGCAGCACCTTCACGCTGACGGTCTTCGTCAGAGGATTGACGGTGAAGCGGACCAGCGTGCGGACGACGCCCGTGATGGGCACCGCGCCGCTGCCGCTCGTCGCGGTCGTCTCCGAGCCGTCCGCGTTGACGACGACGTCCGCGTCGTTCTTGTTCGGTGATCCCTGCGGGAGATACTGCCGTGTGACGACTTTGTAGTCAGACGCCACATTGACGAAGCCGATGATGCGGATAACGTAGTCCGTGTTCGGCTGCACGATGTAGCGTATGTGTTCGTTGGCGAAGTTCTCCGTCGCCGCCGAACGATCCAGCCGCGTCTGCTCGTCCGCCGTGCGCAATTCGAGGTCATAGTCAACGGCGGTCGTTGACGTGAGACGTATATCGAGGATGATCGCGTCGCTCGTCGTCCTCACGGGGATGTCCACGTAGGTCACACCCTCGAAGGCCGGATCGGCGTCCGTCTCCATAATCTCTTCGTCCTCGATAATGCCCGAGCCATGCGTCAGTCCGGTCCCTTCGCCCAGAGGCATCACGCCGCTGTACTCGTCTTTGCGTATGGAATAGGTGAAGCTCGTCGGCGGAGGATCGCTTGAGCCGTCGCCCGACTGGCTGCCGGTGCCGCCGGTAGAACCCGCGAACGCCTGCCCCATGATCTGCGCGTCGAAGGTGAACATCTTCGCCATCGGGTCGTTAAACTCGATACGCCGCGAGCTGGAAGCCCCGACGGGCAGGTTTGTGTTGTAAACGAAGGTCGGCGAGGGCGAACTCTTATCCGCGTTCTTCACCGTGACGCTCGGGTCCGAGATGGCCGTGATGCGGAAATCTATGGGCGCGTAGATGGTCGTGTCCATAGAGTTTGCGCCGCGCGCGTTCGTCAATCTATTGTCGAAGGCGAAGACGCCGCCCGAGAACGAGACGTTCGAGATGGCCGCGTCAACCTGCGAGGTGACATCCTGCGTGGCGAGCACGGGCTGGGCCGCACCGCTCAGATCGGAAATCCCAATCTGCTTGTTCGTGTTGACCTGGATGGCGCGCACCGCGTACTCGGTGTCGAAAAGGTTGGCGAGACCTGCGGGCGCGAAGACCTCTTCGATACGGCCCTCGTCCACGTACATGCTTGAGTTCGAACCAACGTAAGCGATATGACGCCAGCCAGTGGTCTGCGCGTCGCCGTCCAGGTGTGCGCGCATGCCGTTCGGCTCGCGCTTGTCGCGGAAAGCGACTTTGCGCTTCAGAACTTCGTAAGCCACAGCGCCCTGCACGGGCGACCAGGTGACTTTCAGGCTCTTGGCCGAAGCGGGAGCGACAGCTACGTTCTGCGGAACTGCCGGCGCACCCTGTTCAGCGGCGAAGTGCGAGACCTGAGTCGAGATGGTCGCCTTGTCGCCGACGACCTCGCGCGCGTTAATCCCCAACTCGTGCGCGGCGAAGACCTGCTCGATGAGCGCCCGGTGGATGCCCGGAGAGTCAGGGTCGGTCGGGTCCGACGGGTAGAGCGACGCGTCCGCGAGGATCATCGCGTCGCGCGCGTCCAGGAAAGTGTCCGGCTGTGTGGTGCCGAGGATGTAGAGCGAGCCGAGGAAGAGACGCTCGAAAATTTCCGTGCCCTGCGTGATCGGGCGTCCGGGCGTGCCGTCCTCGAACTTCGGTCGCTTGTAGGTGGTCGCGTTGGGATAGACGCGATTCAACATCTCGCGTATGTCCCACATCGTTGACATGTAGATTTCGCCGTCACGGTGCTCCTCAAATTCGAAGGCGGCCGTGGTCGGGTTGTAATACGTGCCGATGTCCGAATATTTCAGCGATGAGCGGGCGCTGCGAATGTAGGCCCACGAGTCCGGGTCCTGTCCCTGACTGCGGAGTCGGTCACGAATGCCTTTTGAGTTGACGACGTACTCGCCCAGGGAAGGACCGTTCGTGATCGTGAACGCCCACATGTCCGCCTGGCCTTCATTCATCGCGCTGCCTTCCGGAAGACCTTCGAGTCCGGCAATCGGGCTTGAGATGGCGTGCATGCCCTCGTGATACGGGACGGTACCTTCGAGCGCGAGGTCGTTGAAGCGCCAGCCGTGGCCGTACACGGTCGGGTTGGCGTTGACGGGCGTCTGGACACCTGTCAACAGCCGGACCAGGCCGGTGGCGTTGTAGGCGAGAGCGTTGTCCAGGCCGAGCACGATCTGCACGGCTTCATCAGGCTTCTCCTGAAATCTTCCGGTCTGCTCGGCGATGAGCACGTTCGGGCAGTGAACGGACGCGGGCAACGGCACGTTGCTGTTCGGATAGTCGTCCGGAAAATCGCCTGTTCCGATGCGGTTATGAAGCGCGTCGTCGCGGCGATGTATGTCATCAATGTATTCGACGAGGTACGTGACGAAGAAGAAAGCGTTGATCTCGTCCTGATGCTCCGCGGGTTCCGCGAGCTGATCCTGTTCGTTGGTCCGCGCCTCGAAGTTTGCGGGGTCGTCCGTGCGGAAGTGCCAGGTGCCGCGCGACGCCTGCGCGAACGGCTGCTTCGTCGGGAGCAGATTATTGACGAGCGCGTGCGCGCCCGTCAGCGTGCCGTTAACGCCGGTCACCATATTCGAAGCATCGAATTTGCGGAGCGTGGCGCGCACCTGACCGAGCGGGATGCCGGTGTCCGGGTCAACGCTGATCTTCGACTGATCTTTAAGCTCCGTTGTAATGTCCGGGTACTTCGGATAGATGTCGCCGGTGAAAGGCTCATTGTTCGTCGGATTCTGATAGCTGACGAAATCCTGGCGCATCACAAGCTCGCTCGTGTGCGCGTCAATGAAGACGCCGTAGAGGCCGAACGGGTTGGTCGAAAATTTCCCGACTTTCCAGACGAGGCGATAGCCGTTCACCGTCGGGTAGATGCCGAGCTGCGGCTCAATATTCTGCACGGCCGCAAGCTGCTTTGACATGGCTTCGAGGGCGGGGCGCAGCATGTCCTGCACGTTCTGCGGAAGCGAGACGCTGAAAAGAGCCAGGTTAGCGTCAACAGCCTTCTTCGCCTGCTCGGCCGTGATGGTCGGCTTCGTGTTGACGTTGACGTCGCGAAAGTACGGCCCGCTCGCCATGACGACCTGATTGTTATTGTTGATGACGAGACCGATGCCGCCCTGGTGGACGTCAATGCCGTTGAAGGTCTGCTGGAAGCGGAGCAGGTGGCCGCCGAGCGCCGCGCGGTCGCTGACGAGCCGTAGGTCCGAGACGTTTGAGATGCCGAATGCTGCGGCGTTGGCGGAGAGAAACGCTCGACCAGCCTCTTCGGGCGAGCCGCTCAAGGGCGCGCTGGCAAAATCCATCAAAAGGTCTGGCGAACCGCCGAAATTATTCCAGCGCACGCTCATGTTGCTCGCCCCAGAGCTGGCCTTCAGATTTTCCACGGCCGCCAGTTGCTGGCTCGTCGCCTGTCGCGCTTCGGCCAGCTTCTGCGCGCGGTTCATATCGAAATTCGGCGCAGGGCGCACGTTCATATCCAGAGTGTTCCGGCGCGGGGCCGCGCCAGTACCTTTGGCCGCCGAAGCCGAGTCGGGCACGTTGGTGGTCGTCAGGACCAGACCCGTAGCCAGAATCGAAACGAGAATGAAAAATAGCAATCTTCGCTTACGCATCTTTGTTCTCCTCAAAGTGAAATGGACTGAAAAGGAGGAAGGAGGAAGATAAAAGAGAAGCTCTCATCATCCAGCTTTCGTTCCTCACCCTTATTCTTCAGTTGGCCTCTTCAAGCAGCTCTCGATCATCGGCGGCTATGAAGAGCGGAACAAACTTGCTTACTTTCGCGGCCAGCTCCGAGCGCGTCAGCACGCGCAGGGGCTCGACGCGCGGACCCGGGAGCGCCACGAACTGACCGGGCGCGACCTGCTTGACTTCCGCCGGATAGGCTTCGAGCAGACCTTTATCAATAGCTATCTGCACGTAGCCGCGCAGGTCCGCGGGTATCTCCGCGTTGTCGGAGAGCGCCACGCCGCCGACCGTGACGGCTGTGTTGGCTTTGGAGCGCGCCGCGTCGTCCAGCCCGAGCGCGCGAACGAGCGCGACGGCCAGCTCAAGACGATTGACGGTGCCGCTCGCGTTAAAGGATGAGCCGCTTGAGCTCATCAATCCTTTGGGCGTGAAGTTCCAGTCGCGTAAGGTAGAGCCCTGCGCCGTCACCGCCTCGGCGATTGAGCGCAGGCTGCCCGTGACGTCCGCAAACTTCGGCGTCGTGCCGAGCGATTGCCTGAGCGGCGTATTGAGCGCGAGCGTGCGCGCGAAATCTTCGCGGGTTACAGCCGCGCCGGGGCGAAACGTCGCGTCCGCGAACGAGTCCATGCGGCGAAACTTCAGGAGGTCCGTGATCTCAGCCTCCGCCGGGTCGCCCTGAATGTCCGTGATGGGGGCAAGGTTGAGACGGACCTGCTTGATCTTGACGTCAACCGGGGCGGGCAGCGCGGCGTTTGGGATGGGCGTGCCGGAGATGCCCGGGTAACCGATCATCTCTATCTTCCACGTGCCGGGCTTCGGATACTTGACCACCACCTGCCGCGTGCCAGCGTTGAGCAATGGGATTGAGAATGAGCTGCCGTAGGTCTGGCCGTCGGGCGCGTAGAGGTTGATGGCTAGAAAGTTTCCATCGCCCGTCTGCGCCGTGTTGTCGTACTTGGCAAAGACGTCGAGAACGTCAACTCCTTCGGGAACGTCGAAGGGGCGCGCGTTCGCGGAGTCCGCTCCGGAAGTCTCCGGGCTGTAATTAATCGAAAGGCGCGTCAACTCTGATTGCGGGTTGAGCTGTTGATTGAATTCCGGGCGGAGCGTCGCGCCGTAAGGCTTCGAGCGGTTGAAGACTTTGTCCACAGCCGCATGAGCGTTCACGTAACCCGCGCCGACCTGATAATCCTCGTAGCCGGGCATCCGTGTCGCCGTCTCCATCAAAATCTCTTTCACCTCGTCCGGGTTGAGTGTCGGGTCAGCGTCGAGCATCAGCGCGACGACGCCGGCCACGTGCGGGCAGGCCATAGAGGTTCCGAAGATTTGCGTGTAGAAGGGAAGATAGGCGGCGGGAATCTCTACGTCCTCACCTGTCTGCGTGCCGTTGGCAATGAGATTCAAGGTCGAGCGCGCCGAGATGATTCTGGCCGTGAACTTGCCCGCGTTTGATCTGAGCGCGCGGCCCTGGCCGGGGGCGGTGATGGTCGGCGCGTCCGAATCATTGTTCGGGTTGTCGTCCGAGAGGCGCTCGTCGCGTGGCAGCCCGCGCGAAGAGCCCTGCGAGAGCAGCCCTTCTTTGGTCCCCATCGCGACCGAGATGACCCAGGGAGCTTTGCCGTAAGGGTTGTGCGAATCTTTGCCCGGTCCGCTGTTACCCGCCGAGAAGAGGACGACGATGTTGAGGTCGTGCGCCTTTTTGGTGGCGATGTTGAGCGGGTGGTCCGGATCAAACTCGCCGCTGCTGCCGAAGGAGTTTGAGATGATGCGAATGTTGTAGGTGAACTGGTTGGAGATTGACCATTCGAAGCCGCCGAGCGCGCTGAGGACAAAGAGCACCGCGCCGGAGCCCGTGCCGATTAGTTTCACGCCGGGGGCCACGCCCGCGTAGCGACCGCCCGAGCGAACGCCCGTCCCGCCGAGAATGCCAGCGCAGTGCGTGCCGTGGCCGATGTTCAAATCCGTGTTCGGGATGTTCTCGACCGCCAGCAGGGGCGTGAAGTTCTTGGTCTCGGCTGGCTGCAATTTGTTGACGTTGTCCGTCTCCGCGTCTGTGATGAGCTGCACGTTCTGAATGACTTTGGGGCCGTATTGCAGGTCAGAGTGCGTGGCGTCAATGCCGGAGTCGTTGACGACTGCGGAGAAATCGCCGCGACCCGAAACGGGGAGGCCGCCGTTGCTGCGCGTCAGGGCGGCGTCTGTGCGGACGCGGTCCAGGCCGACGAGCGTGCGCGCTTCGTTGTCGAAGTAAGAGAGACGGTCGTTTGACCAGATGGAGCGGACCGAAGCGTTCTGCGAGAGCGCGCGGACCTGTGCGGCCGTGGCCGTGACGGCGACCATCCCTAAGCGCGGCAGGGTCAGCCCTTTCGTGATGCCAAGGCTGCGCAGCGTGTTAAGGTGCGACTCGTTGAGACCGTTTATAGTGTTGAAGGCGACAATCACTGTGCCGACGCTGGCCGAATCGGCCAGTCCGTTTAACTGGGCCGCGAGCGTCGGGCTGATTTTTGCGGCAGAAACCGGGCGGACAGTCAGGCAGGTGAACAATATGGCGATCAGAACTGCGAACTTTTTCATCTTCGGCTCCTCTTTGTCTTCACCGGCGAGGTCTCTTCTCCTTTTGGCATGGTGGGAAAATAGCGCAAGGCCGTTGAGAAAAACTTGAGCGGCGCGGGAATGCAAAAAGAGCCGTTTTTGCTGGGAAAACAGGGCTTTTGGCGGGAATCGGGGACTTGAGAAATACTTGAGGCGGGCCGGATTTGGGAGAACCCGGGGGGCCGCACGGGCGTTTTACATTTCCTGGGTCGTTTCCAATAGAATTAGGGGCAGGAGCAGGAAGGGAGCCCGGCGCTCGCGAGCGCTAAACTTGCTTCCGTCTTGAGATAGCGTGATGATAAGTGCGCTCTACGGGGCGCGCCCTTCAGACAATTATCCTATGAGCCGCTTTGTAATAATCCTATTGCTCGTGCTCTTTCTGCCGTCCCAGTTGGCGCCTGCGCAGACACAGGAGGAGAAGAGCGCTGCGGACGTGGTCGTCACGGGCTCCCTGAGCGAATTGAGAAACAAGCGGCGGGTTTTGTTGATAGTTCATAAGAGCGCGGTCGTGGATGCGCGGGAACAGGCCAAAGTAATCCTGGCCGAAATCTATAGGCCGAACGGGGAGCCGCGCCCGCGTCACCCGCGAGTTTTCAATTCGATTGCGAGGCGGCTCAATAAGTATATGGTCAAGTACCAGAGCCTCAGCGCCGCGCGGGATCTTTCGGACGCCGAGTTCATAGTCTTCTTCAACCTGATTGAATACCGTCGGCCACTCGGCTACCCCTACCCTTACGGTGAATTGTTCGTCATCCTGAACGACAGGACCGAAGGCCGCCAGCCACGCATCATCTGGAAAACACGGAAGAGTCCCGTCTGGGCCGAAGACGCCGTCAAGGACCTCATCAACGACCTGCGGACCGCGCGAGGGGAAGAGCAGTAGGCAGAAGGCGGAAAGCAGAAGGCAGAAAGCAGAAGGCAGTAGGCAGAAGGCAGTGGTTAGTAGTCAGTGGTCAGTAATCAGTCAGCCCCGGCAGGGGCGACAGAATTTAGCCCAGGGCGTGAGCCATTAGTATCTACACAAGTATTGATAGATGTTTGGGAATCATTGAACTATCTCGAAAACCTGCAAAAATCTTAGGAAAAACGGATCGAACAAATTCAGGTCTGATCTTTGCTGCGCTCTGGTCACTTTCCCAAGTAGTCAGAAATCCTAAGAAAAATGGAGGTTTCTGACTTGTGTAGATACTAATGGCTGACGCCCTGGGCTAAATTCTGCCGCCCCTCGCGGGGCTGGTAATTTACTGCCTACTGCCTACTGCCTTCTGCCTTCTGCTCTTCCCCGGGGCAGATGTCAGCAGATTGCCCCAGAAAAGGACGGGAGATTCTCCTCCGCGCCAGCCTTAGAATCCCGCCGGTCCTTAAAATTCCGTGCGTCCTCGGACAAAATCGTCTGGCATAGGGTATGCAGTCTGCCCGAAAAGGTTGAGTCTGCTCCGTCCGGCCTCAATCCATCAACGATCCCTGACGGTTCATCATCTCCAGCAAGGATTAAAATGGCTGTTCCTCTCAGCGAAATATCTTCAGACATTGCGCTCGCTCCCACACTGCTCTCCGTTGAAAAAAATGAGACGCGGATTCTCATCGTTGATGACGACGATGCGGTGCGGGAACTCTTCAACACCTTCTTGAGCGAGCGCTACTCGTGCGTCACGGCGTCCAATTTCGATGAAGCCTTGAGGCTGCTTCAGTCGGAGGAGTTTGCGCTGGTCATCTCCGACATGATTATGCCGGGCCGCAGCGGCGTGGAGCTCTTGCGCGAAGTCAATACGCGTTTCCCGGGCACAGCCGTCATCATCTGCTCCGGGATAGACCGCACGCAGCGCGTGCTGGATGCCGTGAGGCTCGGCGCTTACGACTATCTGATTAAGCCCTGCGAGCTGGATGTCCTGGGGATGACGGTCGAGCGCGCCCTGGAGCGCCGCGCGCTGCTTCGCGACGCCAAGCAGTACAAGACCGACCTCGAAAAAAGTAACGCGGAGCTCAGAGAGAACAAGTCCGAACTGGAACACCGCAAATCTGAGCTTGAACGACTTCAGGCGCAGATGGTGCACAACGAGAAGATGGCTTCGCTGGGGCAACTCGCCGCCGGAGTCGCGCATGAATTGAATAACCCCGCGGGCTTCATCCTGGGCAACATGGACGTGCTCGACGAGTGCGCGCAGGCCGTCAAACGCCTGCTCGATTTCTATGAGACCGTCAAGCTCGCGGAAGCGGAGCGCGCTGAGGCCGCCGCGATTAAAGAAGAGATTGACTACGCGCACACGCTCGAAGACCTGCGCTCGATTATCGCGGACTGCCGTGATGGCGCCGGCCGCATCCGCGACGTGGTGCAAAACCTGCGCACCTTCTCGCGGCTCGACGAGGCCGAATTCAAGAAAGTTGATATTCATGAAGGGCTGGATTCCACCATCCGGCTGCTCTCGCGCTATTACACCTCGGGCCACATCCATCTTCACCGCGAATATGCCGAGCTGCCCTCCGTGGATTGCTACGCCGGGCAGCTCAATCAGGTCTGGATGAACCTGCTCGCTAACGCCGCGCAGGCCGTGAAAGGCGAAGGGGAAGTTCGCATTAAGACGAGGCTTGAGGGAAAGATGGTTCAAGTGACCGTCAGCGATAACGGGTGTGGGATTGCGCCCGAATTCATGAAGCGAATCTTCGACCCGTTCTTCACCACGAAACCCGTCGGGGAAGGCACCGGGCTCGGGCTTTCCGTCACGCACAGCATCATCGAGCGCCACAAGGGAACTATCAGCGTCGAGAGCCGTCCGGGCGAGGGCACTGCTTTCACTGTCTCGATCCCTGTTGACGTTAAGCTTGTTGAGGGCGCGGACGGCCTCGGCACAAAATCTTCTTACGTTTACTAAAAAAGGAAAAGTTACAAAATGGCTTACAAGATAATGGTCGTTGACGACGAGCCGGCTAACCTGCGGCTTCTGGAAAGACTCTTTCGTCGCGATTACACGGTCGTCTCCGCCGCCTCCGGCGAGGAGGCTTTAAAGCTGCTCGACCATCACGACGTCGCGCTCCTCATCACGGACCAGCGCATGCCCGGCATGACCGGCATAGAGCTTCTGAAGCAGACGGTCAACACCAGGCGGCACATGGTCAGAATCATTCTCACGGGCTACACGGACGTCGGGGCGCTGGTCGAGGCCATCAACTGCGGGCACGTCTATAAGTATGTGCAGAAGCCCTGGGACAACGACGAGCTGCGCTTGACGGTCGAGCGTGCGCTTGAGCATTACGAGACGAACAGGTCGCGCCACGAGCTTGAACAGGCGAACAGGCGACTCTCAGCACGTTTGATAGAGGTGACGCACGACCTGGCGCGAATTCACGGCGACATGCTGGAAGCGATAGAAAGCAACGCGGTCGTCGCAGGATGAGGCGATTGCGGATTTCGGATTGCGGAATGCGGATTGAAAGAACAGAAGATTCCGAGCTTTCTTAAGGTGAGTCCGGCGTGAACTGAGCCCCGGATCAAGGATTGAGCCCCGTTAGGGGCGGCATAATCTATGCCGCCCCTAACGGGGCTCAAATCATCTCTTGCGTCCTCAACCCGGGGCTCACGCCCCGGGCTACTGATATTGCGCCCCTGACGGGGCTCGCGGGCGCAGAATGCGCTTAGGTCTACCTCACGATTCTTAAATCCGAAATCCGCATTCCGCAATATCGTTACTCTTGGCGTTGCGGTCCGACCTTGAGCATCAGCTCTTTGAATCGCGGGTCATCGCGCAAGGTTTTCCAGTTGGGGTCGTGCTCAAAGCACGGGCGGTTCTCGTTGCCGAGGGCGATGGAACGCTCCAGCCAGTTGAACGCTTCTTCACGCTCGCCTTCCAAAGCATAAACGGAGGCCAGACCGTAGGCGATGTCCGGGTCAACTTCCGCGTTCTTCCTGACCTGTTCCGTCAATTGAGCGTGCGCCTCCTGATGACGCCCCTGCGCGCTCAGAAAGATTGCCCGGAAGGGACGAACGCCGTGCAGGTTCGGGTGCTCATCCGTGACCTGTTGCATAAGGCTGGAGGCAGCCGCAACGTCGCCCAGGTAATAGAGCGCGAGCGCTGTGAACGTCTGGACGAGCGGATTGTCTGGCTCGGATTTGCTGGCCTGATCCAGCTCGCGCCGGGCATCCTCAAAGCGCCCCTGAAAGATATAGATGAGCGCGCGATTGCAGCTTGCGACGACGTGCGCCGCAGGGTCCAGGCGCACCAGACGATCATAACTGCGCAACGCCCTTTCATATTGCCCGTCGAGCCTGTGCAGCGTCGCCTTGACGAAATAGACCACAGCCTCGTTCGGACTTTCTCGCCGCGAACGCGCGACGGCCGCGCGCGCCTTCTGCTTCTCGCCACGCCAGAGAAGGACGAAAACCATCAGCATGCGCGCCTCTACGATATTGGGATCGAGCGACAGGGCTTTTTCAAAGGCACTTGCGGCGCGCTCGTAGTCTTCCGCGCTACCGAGCCCTTTTAAAACGCGGTTGACGTAGCAAGCGCCCAGACCGTCGTGCGCGAGCGCGAAATCGGGATCGAGCTCGACGGCCCGTTCGAAATGTGCGATTGCGGCGTCGCAGTCTTCCGGCGCAACTGTGCGAAAGATGAACCGGCCGAAGAAGTCGCGCCCGCGTAAGTATTCCTCGTAGGCCGCGCCATTTTGCGTCGCGGGGCGCGCAATACCTTCCTGCTCGTCGTGCGTCAGCTCAAGCCGCAGCCCGTCAACAATGCGCCGCGCGATAGTATCCTGCACGGCGAGGATGTCGCTGGCCGCGGCGTCTATCCGGTCGCTCCAGAGCAGATCGCCGGAGTTGACGTCCAGGAGCTGCGCCGTCACACGAATGCGCTCTCCTGCACGCATGAAGCCCGCCGCGAGCACCGCGCTCACGCTCATCTCGCGCCCGGCGTCGCGCGGGTCTATCTGCTGCCCCTGATATTTCGAGATGACGGACGAGGGGCGGACCACCAGCGAGCGCAAGCGGGCCAGGTCCGTGATGACGGCATCCGCGAGCGAGAACTCGTAGAAGCCGGAAGCCGGATCGTTGCTCAAGTTTCTGAAAGGCAGAATGGCGATGCTCTTTTTCTCGCGTTCCCCGAGGCTCGTCATCGGCGTCTGATGGATGTCCTGCGAGGTATGCGGCGTCGGCGGGACGGGGGCGCTCGTGTGATGTTGCCCGGTCGTGGTGATGCCACGCAGCCAGCGCATGGCTCGCGCCACAGGTCCGGAGCCGGAGAGATAGCGCGGCGGGGCAGTAATTCCGGCCGCGTACTGCGCGTCGCCCGAGGAGACTTCCTGCAAGATACCCCTGAGATCGTCGCGAAACTCCGAGATTTTTTGGTAACGGTCGCGCGGCTCTTTGGCGAGCGCCCGGTCGAGTATCTGCTGCAAGCGCGGTGGGACCGGATCGGGGCGTGCCTCCGCGAGCGGCTTCGCGCTATCGTGCAGGACCGCGTGGCGGACATCCACGGTCGTCTTGCCGCGAAACGGCCAGGTCCCGGTCAACAGTTCGTAGAGCAGCACGCCTGTGGAGAAGATGTCCGCGCGCGAGTCAACGCGGTCGCCGCGCGCCTGCTCCGGGGCGGCGTGCGTCGGTGTGCCGTAAGGCACGCCGACTTCCGTCAGCTGTGTCCGGTGAATGCCTTCAGCCTCGGCCGTCTCGTCGTCGAGTAATTTGGCCAGGCCGAAGTCCAGGACCTTAACCTGCCCGCTATCGGTCACCATCACGTTGCCGGATTTGATGTCGCGGTGAATGACGCCGCGCGCGTGCGCCGCGGCGAGCGCGTCCGTCACCTGAATGGCAATCAGAAGCGCGCTTTTGAGTTCCAGCGGACGGCCGTTGACCAGTTGGCGGACGTTGCGCCCTTCGACATACTGCATGGCGATGTAATGCGTGCCGTTAGATTCGTCCATGTCGAAGATGGTGCAGATGTTCGGATGGTCTAAGGACGAGGCGAGCCGCGCCTCACGCTCGAAGCGTTTGAGGTTGATCTCTTTGACTGTCAGTTCGGGCGGCAGGATTTTGATGACGACCGTGCGCCCGAGCTTGGAGTCAATGGCCTTATAGACCTCTCCCTGCCCACCTACGCCGAGCTTTTCTGTGATGCGATAGTTATGGAGATTCGTGCCGATCATCGCGAAGGAACGCTCTTTGATGTCAAGAGACGCGCCGGCGAAACTCTTCCGGCGCCAGGGAAATGCGTGCGAGGTTAATTACGGGCGAGACGGAGTCTCCCGTTCTCTAGTTCGTTGACAGCCGCCTTTATATCTCATCTGCGGCCATTACAGCAATCCATTCGCTGTGAAGAGACTCTTCAGAGAGGCGCGCGCCGCGGCTGCGAGCGGGCGGAATGGGGCGACGATTCTTCTTAAAAAAGCGATGGCGGGAACGCGCCGAGCATCGCATTCCCGCCATTAGGGGTGAGGTAAACTTTCCTTAAGGTCTGTTTCGGAAGCCGGTCCACGCGCAATGTGAAGCGGTAAAATTCACACGCGCCGAAAAAGAGTGCAGATAAAACTGGGCAGGCTCAGGGGGCGTTTGAGGAACTGAGCCTGCCGATCCCGATCCGCAGGTTAGGGAATACGGACCGAAGAATTGAAACTTGCCGCTGCGCTCTTTACAAGAGTTGTTATAATGGTCACCGGCTTGACAAATAACTCTGGGAGAATTGAAAAATATCTCCTGCACAATTAATTGCTATTCGCATGCCAGAGTCTTGAGACTTCATCGAATCGGGGAGGCATCGAATGGTTAAACCCTTAACCGCGCGTGGGATAATTATTCTTTTGGACCGGACGGGGGCGCAGTGGCCTGTCGTGTCGAGATGAGCTAAGCTATATCAATCTTGATATGGCCCGATATGGCCGACTATCAAAACTGATAGCTTGAGACGTGCGTGCGCGCACTTTAAGCAGACGCCGTGACATGAAGCCCAATCTGACTTTCATCGCTGGACCGTCGAAGGGGACGGTCTTCGAATTGACCGAGGAGGAGATTTCCATCGGGCGCGACCTCGTCAACCGGCTGACGATCAACGACAAGTCTGTCTCGCGCCGCCATTGCATCATCAAACACGAGGGCGGGGAGTTCAGGATTTCGGACCTGGAGAGCCACAACGGGACTTTCGTTAATGACACGCCAGCCAAAGAACACGCGCTCAAACATGGGGACCGCATCCGCGTCGGGGACTCTCTTTTCCTCTTCCTCCTGCAAGACGAGGAAGAGCCGCAAGCCTCCGGCGACGTCCGGCTCGACGACGGGACGCTGGTGGCAATCTCCACCATCCGTTACAGGCTCGAAGACGTGCTCTACGCGGTGGCGCGCGATCTCTCCGTGCTCATCAAAATCGGGGCGACGATCAACTCCATCCGCTCCCTCAAGGAACTGGAGAAGCGCCTGCTGGAATCTCTCTTCGAGGTTATTCCGGCGGAGCACGGGGCGATTCTGCTCCTGGACGGAAGCCTCGATAGCCCGAACTCCGTCTTCGCGCTGGACAGATATTCCGGCGCGCGCCTGATGCTCAATGTCAGCCGCACGGTCGCCCAGCAGGTCATCAACGAAGGGGTGGCGATTTCAAGCAATGACATTGTCGAGAGCGACATTTTGAATAAGTCGGAGAGCTTGATCGCGTCGCAGATCCGCTCGCTGATCTGCGTCCCATTGATGCTGCATGGCAAAGTCACCGGAATCATCTACCTCGACACCACCAATTCGAACGAGAGCTTCAACGAAGGCCACTTGCAGATCGCGACAGCGGTCGCCGGGTTCGCCTCCGGCGCTCTGGAGAACGCCAGGCACATGGACTGGCTGGAGAGCGAGAACCGGCGCCTTCAGGACGATTCCCAGATCGAACATAACATGATCGGCGAGAGCCCGCAGATGCAGGAGGTATATCGCTTCGTCGCTCGCGTGGCGCCGACCGATTCGACCGTGCTCATCTGGGGCGAGTCGGGAACGGGCAAAGAACTCGCGGCGCGCGCACTGCACCGTAGCAGCCAGCGCAAGGCCAAGTCGTTCGTCGCCGTCAACTGCGCAGCGATCACAGAGACCTTGCTCGAAAGCGAATTGTTCGGTCACGAGAAGGGGGCTTTTACGGGCGCTGTGGTGCAGAAGAAGGGGAAGCTTGAGGTGGCCGATGGGGGCACGCTCTTTCTGGACGAAGTCGGCGAGATGTCTCCGCTGCTTCAGACGAAGCTCCTGCGCGTGCTTCAGGAAAGAGAGTTCGAGCGTGTCGGCGGCACGCGCACCCTCAAAGTCAACATCCGTGTGATCGCCGCGACGAACAAGGATTTGGAGGAGGAGATCAGGCGCGGAACTTTTCGGCAGGACCTCTATTTCCGCCTCAACGTCGTCTCGGTCCGAATGCCCGCGCTCAGGGAAAGGCGCGAGGACATCCCGCTCCTTGCGAAACATTTTGTCGCCAAGTACAGCAAGAGCTGTAACCGGCATGTGACGGGGCTTTCGAATGAGGCGCTGGACTGTCTGAACAATTACGACTGGCCGGGCAATGTGCGCGAGCTTGAAAATGCCATCGAGCGCGCCATCGTCCTGGGCTCGACCGAGCGAATCCAGCCGGAAGACTTACCCGAATCGCTGATTGAAAGAATGCCCTGCACGAATCAGGAGCCAGGGAACTATTACGAGGCGGTCAAAGAATCTAAAAGAGCGATCATCCTCAGGGCGCTGGAGCGCACCGGCGGGAACTACACGGAGGCCGCAAAAACCCTCGGCATGCACCCGAACAATCTGCACCGCCTGATGCGCAACCTGAATATGAAACTGAACCACAAATAGCTCCAGCCGGTCGCCGGGTCGTCACGCTCCGACTCTCAACGATCCACGTTCTCGAGCATCCAGATGCTTCCTGAAATATCCGTAATCGGGAGAGCCAGCCTGTTCTTGTTGAGCGACATTTCCATCACTCCCAGCCGTGGCGAGATCATCTGGCCTGGGCTTTCAAAACTCGTCACGCGAAAAGGCTCGCCCACGGCGCGTCCCTCCGCGGGGTCGAAGCGGATGCCCCAGACGTTCAGGAAACTCGAATTATAGTTCGAGACGAAATAGATGATCTTCCCGTCGGGCGACCAGCGCGGCCAATCGCACCAGGTCTTCTCCCCGGTGATGCGAATGGGCGTGCCGCCTGATCTGGGAACGACGTAGATGACAGAGACTCCCGCTTGCTTAAGTTTCTGCGCGATGTAGCAAATCCAACGCCCGTCCGGTGAGAAGCGCGGGGTCCAGAGATTCTGGTCCGGGTCGAAGGCAACGGGAAGCCTCTCTGTCTCCGCGTGCGGGGCTGCGGAGACTGGGAATAGGTAGATCTGCCATCTATCTGGCGCCTCGCGATTGCTGCTGCCGAGTATCCATTTCCCGTCAGGCGACCAGTCATACATGTAATCGAGCCATAGCCCCTGCGAAGTGAGCAACTGTTCCGTGCCGCTGTGCGTGTCGAGTATGACTATCGGGCCCACTTTGTCGACGCCCGGGGGCAGACCTGCCTCGGAAGCGATCTGCGGATCGATCGCGCGAAAGCGACTGTAGGCCAGCCGAGTCGAGTCCGGCGACCAGCGCGGAAAGTAACGATAATTGTCGTCCCTCACCAGGACCCTCTCGCTGCCATCGGTCAAAGATCTCTCGCGTAGCTCCTGTCCGCTCATCCCGTAACTTTGCGAGACGAAGGCCAGCTTCTTCCCGTCAGGCGATAAGTCCAAGAACCAGGCATCCGTGCCCTGCGCCGTAAGGGGCTGTCCCTGTCCCTTGACCTGTCTGGCGACGGCGTCAAACGGAAACGACCAGATGCGTGTGTTCTGTGTGATAATGGTGAAGGCCAGCCTCTTGCCGTCCGCGGAGACCGAGATGTTCGTATCCTGGCCGGTGCCGGTCGTCAAACGCTCAGGCCCGTCAATCCAACGCAAACTCTCCTTCTCGACCGTAACTCGCCAGATATTCACAACGTTGCGCGATGTCCCTTCAAAGTAGAGAACTTTCCCCGAACGCGCCCAACGGAAGTTGCCCAATTCAACCGCCGCATCTTTGCGTTCTTTCACTACCTCTGGTGATTCTTCTGATTTGACGGGTGTGCCGCCCGTGATCGGAACGGTCCAGAAAGATCCGTCAATGCTCAGGAATGAGACGCGCTGGCCGTCCGGGTGCCAGTCCACAGCGCCGCCCTTGATGCCTTCTTCTGGGCTGCTGAAGGAGGTGCGAATCTCGTGCGGCGTGTCCTCGCCTAAAGCTATGAAATACATCTTCGGGAAATCGTAGAGACGCTGTCCCGGCCCCAGGAACAGAATCTTTGAGCCGTCGGGCGACCAGCGCGGGCGATAGCCGAACGAGGCTATTTTGCGTTCGGGGCCGCCTAGAGCCGGGACGATGTAAAGCCCGCCCCCGTCGCGCTCGGACCTGAAGACGATGTTGTTGTTGTTCGGCGACCAATCCGGCTGCCAGTCGTGCTCGGGCGAATTCGTCACAAGAGCGGGGTTACCGCCGGTGACCGATTGGACCCAGATGTCGAAGTTGCCGCTGCGATTCGAACTATAGGCGAAGAAGCTAGAGTCCGGGGACCACGTCGCCCCGTTCTGTAATCCATGTTCAGAGGTCAAACGCGTCAGAGGTCTCTGCGTCGGAGGTGACGGCGGTTGCGTTTGCGTTTGCGTCGCAGTCTGCGAGGCTCTGTTTCGCAGAAACGAGAGCGCTAACAGGCCCGCCACAATCATAAATGCCAGCAGCGCGAGTGCGATGATCGTCCCCTTCTTGTGGCGCTTGATGCCGCTGACGATATACTCTGCGCTCGATACAGGATGGATAGTATTGGTGCCGAGTGTGTTGACGCCGGGCGCCCTGCTCGTTTCAAACTCCGCGCGGCTGATGCTCGCCCAGGAGTTTCTGCTGCCGCGAAAGTCCTGCGACGACAAGCGCTCAAGCTCGTCCTCAGCCCCCAGCCGATTCTTCAATCTTTGAAGATCGGTGAGCATCTCCGTGGCCTTCTGATACCGGCCCTCTAAATCTTTCGTCAGAGCTTTCGACACAATCCATTCGAGGGCTTCGGGGGCTTCCCGGACGAAGCGCGCCAGCGGCGGCGGCTCCTCGTTGAGGATTGATGAGATCACATCGCTCGGCGTCTTCCCCACAAACGGCGCGTTGCCGCAGACCATCTCGTAAATGACGACGCCGAGACTCCAGAGGTCCGTGCGCTCGTCCAGCGGCTGACCGCGCGCCTGCTCCGGCGACATGTAGCCGACCGTGCCCATGACCACGCCCGGGTCCGTGTGGGCGCTGGTGATGGTCGGCCCGGCCGGGTCCGGGAAATCCGTGGAAGGGTCCATCAGCTTCGCCAGGCCAAAGTCGAGGACCTTCACGTAGCCGTCGCGGCTGATCATGATGTTATCGGTCTTGATGTCGCGGTGGACGATGCCTGCGGCGTGGGCAGCCGCGACGGCGCGGATAATTTGGACCGCCAGGTCGAGAGCCTCCTGGAGCTTCATGCGCGTGTTCAAGAGCCGCTCGCGCAGCGTCTCGCCGTTGATGTATTCCATCGCTATGAAGCAATGCGGGCCGGAGACTTCTATCTCGTAAATGTGAGCGACGTTCGGGTGATTCAGCGCGGAGGCGGCGCGCGCCTCGCGCGTGAAGCGCTGCAACCTTTGCTGATGGTGCGCGACCTCTTCAGGCAGGACCTTGAGCGCGACCGTTCGTTCGAGCTTCGTATCGGAGGCCAGATAGACTTCGCCCATCCCGCCGCGACCGAGCTGCGAGATGATCTGGTAACGTCCTATCTGAGTGCCAGGCTCAAGGGCCATGTGAGTTAAGAGGTCCAGCCGGCTTCGGACTTAAAAATCTTTCTTCCGAGATGATGAAACTATTGCTTAGGATGTCGTGTCGCCTCAAAATGGTTAGCCAGAGTAATAATTTTCGGCCTCGCGTATCTGCGAAAGAATCTCTCCCAGGACCGTGCCCGGCCGTGCTTCCACGCGTGGCCGCCAGATTTTCGGGGCCTCGGCTTCTTTGAAGTAGTGGCGCTTGCTCCAGGTCGCGTCGCCGTAGCAGTAGTGTACGATACGGGCGCGCACCTTCGCATCAGGCCAGTAGTTGCTCTCGGCCGTGCGGGTCACAGCTACTTTTAAGTCAAGCGAGAGCGCGGCCAAGCCGAAAGCATACATCACGTCCTCCCATTTTCGCGGCGGAAACGCGTCAACCGCCTCCACCCAGCTTTCGGCCAGCGGGCGCGCGACGTGCGTGGGGATGACATAAGGCACCCCGCAGCGCAAAGACTCTTGCCGCGCGACAATCCGCTCGCGCGGAATGCACAGGGCGAGCCGCGCGGTCTCGACACAGTCGAGATCATAATTCATGTAAGAGCAGAAATCCCCGGAAAGCTCTTCGGGAAACTCGACCGGGCGTACAAAGATCATGTCGGGGTCGCAGAGGACTATGAATTCTTCCAGCGCGCTCAGCATCTCCGCCGCGTGAGAAAGCGTGCCGGGCGTGTTGCGCGGCGGGTAGAGATCACCTTGAGCGGTCCTCTTATAACTCGGCGCGCGGCTCACGCGGCCCCCCACCTTCATTATCTCTCGAAAGTCCGGATGTAACTCTTTCGCGCCGGTCTCATGCACGATAATGATCGGCGTCTTCTTCAGGCGGCTCGTGCAGGAGAAATGAAAGAGCTTACACTGCCACGCCATATAAGGACTGTTTTCGGCGGAGACGACGACCGCGTGCCTGTTCATCCGTTGGCCGGAGCGATTTGCAGGGGATTGGCCCAACATTAAATCCAGCGGATCGGAGGACTCTTCGTCAGCCAGGAGACGAGAACGTATTTCTCGCCCTCAGTGACAGGCTCGGCGCAGTGCGTGTAGGTCGCCGGGAAGATAACTGCCTTGCCAGAGCGCGGCTTGATCGAATAGTTGAGCCGGGGGAAACTCGTCTCGCCTCCTTCAAAAGCTTCGTTGAGATAGCAGAGCACTGTGAAATATCTGTCGGTCCGGTGAACGCCCGTGTCGGAGTGCGGGGTGTAGTAGTTGCCACGGTCGTAGCGGACGAAGTGCGTCTCGGAATGTTGCTTGAGGGGGACGCCCCAGACCTGCTTAACGAGAGGCTTGATGATGCACTCCATACGCTCGTCAAACTCGCGCCTGATCTCCGACTCGCGCGCGAGGGCGAGCACGCTCGCGCGGCGCGCGTCGCGTCGCGTCGCCGGGTTGAAGCCGCCCCCGAGACGCGCGCTGACCTTCGCTTCCGCCCAGGCGTCAAGCTGCTTAGCTTGCTCAAGGATCGAGAAGCAAGCGCCATCATCGTAAAGCTGCACCGCGATGACGCCCTTGATCTCTTCCGTGTATTCAATCATATCAATTTCGGATTTAGAAAAGCAGAAGGCAGAAGGCACAAGGCAGAAGGCAGCGCTCCAGCCTGTTTTTTACTGCCTACTGCTTTCTGCCTACTGCCTTCTGTTCCTTCATTCCGGCGCGACCGGCGGCACAGGTTCCTCCTCGGGCTCTTCTTCGGGCGCCAGTGGCGGCACGGGTTCCTGTTCGGGAGAGAGCGGCGGCACGGGCTCTTCGTCCGGAGCTTCGGGGGGCATCGGAGCCAGCGGCGGGACAGGCTCTCTGGACGACAAAGTGGAAGTCGGCGGCGCGCCGTTTCCGGCTGATAATTCGTCCGGGACAGCCAGAATGAGCGAACTCAATAATTCGTCTTCCGCCGAGATTCCATAATCGCGCAGAAGCTTCGAGATGCTGGCGAGAAATTCCAGCCTCAGGCGGTTGTTGATGTATATGTTATGCCGGAGGGCTGCAATCTCCCTCAGGGTTTCTTCTCTTTCCATGATTCAGTTCTCCTTCAAAGGTAATTGGGAGTTGTTGAGAACCGAGAGCCGCGCGTAAGGCCACGCTGCTCAGTGAGCGTAAGGATGAGCTGGAGTTTATAGGTAACGCAGCTTTAATTCAAGAAGGGATTCAAACGGGTAGTGGGTCAATTTCAGACCTGCCTGGCCTTCCCCGGATTGACATCTCCGGAGGCGTTCAGCCCGCCTTACTATCCCCTAATTGTTTATGTCAGTTTGAGGCAAAACATTTCATTGCTGTGGGCGGATAGCGGTGGGAGGGGACTTTTTTAAACCGGCCCACTACCTTCGGACGAGCCGCACGTTATGTGCCCGGCAGTTGCCGCAAACGCTCGGTGAGGTGCGTGCGGTCCGCCAGAACTCTCAACATCGGACCGGATTCACCGAACTCGACGACCGAGAGAGAACCCACCGGACACGACATGCGATAGCGGAAGCGCCCGACGTCAATTCCCATCAGGCTGCACAAAAGAATTCTGATGGTCGCCTTGTGAGAGACGACCAAAACATTGCCAGTCGCGAAACGCCCCTTGATCTCTTCGACGACGCGCAGCGCACGCCTGGAGATGGCGACGGCCAACTCCCCTTCGGTCGGCGGATACCACGCCGGATCGGCCTGCCAACGCAGATAATCGTCATGATAATCACGCTCGACCGTCTCTTTCGTCTTGCCTTCCCATTTGCCGTAGCCGATCTCCTTCAAATCATCGCGCAGTTCGGTCACTAAACCGAGCGCCTCGCTGAGAGGGCGAGCGGTATTAATTGTCCGCCGCAGCGGGCTTGAATAGATTGCGCTCCAGGGGAAAGAACGATAAGCGTCTGCGAAAGCCAACGCCATCTCCAAGCCTTCGGCGGTCAATTCCGGGTCGAGCCCCGAGCCGCAAAAGGCGTCGTCCCGGCTCAAGGGCGTCTGCCCATGACGTAGAAAATAGAGCGTCAGGCTCATAATCCATGTCCTCTCGAATGACGAATTCAGGAATCAACGTTCCAGACCATGAAAGGGTCGCACATGAAATTCATCCTCGCAGTTTGAATCGCTGTAGCTTCCCCGTTGCGGTTCGCGGCAACTCACTGGCGAGATAAATCTCGGACGGGCACTTGTAAGGCGGAAGACGGCGGCCGATCTCGGACCTTAATTTTTCAATAGTCTCCGTCTCCGGTAAATCTTGCGAGCGCATGACGACATGGGCCGCGACCGTGTTCATCCCGTCGCGATTGACTCCGGGAACGACCGCAGCTTCGATGACGCCGTCGCAGGCTAAGAGCGCCTCTTCGACTTCGATAGGGGAAACCCATAATCCTTTGACCTTGAAGAGATCGTCCGTGCGCCCTTCGAACCAGTAGTTGCCCTCATGGTCGCGGCGGTAAAGGTCTCCAGTACGCATCCACCCGTCCTGCATTGTGGCTGCGGTCTTCAAGGGGTCGTTCCAGTAGCCTGGGCTGGCGCTTCCTCCCTTAATCCACAGATGTCCTGTGCCCGCGCCCGCAATCTCCAGTCCCTTGTGATTCACCAGCTTCGCCTCGTAGCCTGGCACAACGCGCCCGCTGCTGCCTGGGACGATCCTGTCTCTGCTGTTTGTAATGAACATCTGAAGCATCTCTGTGGAGCCGATGCCGTCAAGAATATCCAATCCCGTCAGCTCCTTCCATTCGTGAAAGATTTTCTCGGGAAGCTTCTCGCCGGCGGAGACGCAGAATTTGATGGAATCGGTCTCAAGCTTTTCGCCCTGCGAGGCGTATTCAAGCAGAGCGCGAAAGACCGCGGGCACGCCGAAGAAGATCGTCGGGTGCTGTTGCCGGAAGATTCGGGCTATCACCATTGGAGTCGGCCTCTCGCGGCACAAAAGGGTCGTCGCGCCCGAGCCGAGCGGAAAAGAGAGGCTGTTGCCGAGGCCGTAGGCGAAGAAGAGACGCGAGGAAGAGAAGAGCCTATCGCCGGGCGCGACTTGCAGAACGTGCCTGCAACAGTATTCGACCGTGTAGGGCAGATTCCGATGAATGTGCATTGCCCCCTTGGGCTGCCCGGTGCTCCCGGAAGTATAGAGAATGAAAGCCAGCGCCTCGTCGGACACTGATTCAATCTCTGCCTCGTCTGCGCCGTCGAGCGTGCGATTGAAGTCGAGCACTGCGTCCGCGTCTGCGTCAATGAGCAGGATGTTTTCCAGTTGCGGAAGATCGCTTCTGATGCTTTGAATCTTCGACACCTGTTCCGTGGTGATTACGAGCAGCCGTGCCCCCGAATGCTCCAGGACGTATTGCAGCTCGGCGGCCGTAAGCATCGTGCTCGCGGGCACGGCCACTGCGCCTGCGGCCGTGATTCCCAGAAAAGAGATTATCCACTCCGGGCAATCCGCCGCCACAAGCGCCACGCGCTCACCCGGGCGGACGCCCAGAGCGCGAATCATCCCGCAGCACTTTCTGACCAGCTGAAGGAGCTGCTCGTAAGTAATTGATCGGTCCTCGCACGAGATGGCGAGCTCCCGCCAGCGGTCCTTTCTCTCAGCCGCCTGAAAGATGTACTCGACGAGATTCACCAGCGGATGGTAAATCGTGAATCGTAAATCGTAAATAGTAAATCGTGAATAGAGAAAGCGTGGCGTTCGACGATTCACGATTTACGATTCACGATTCACGAAGCTATTGACTCGCCGCTCGATTTAGCGTAGAAGCAGTTCGCATAAAAGATTCTAGTTTCTCTTTCCTCAAAAAGATCGGCGAGGTTGCCGGTCAACAATCTGATTTCAACACGGAAGTGAGGTGGCAAAGGCGTGAAGAAAGCTATCAACATCAGCGTCAACGGCACGGCTCATCAGGCGGAAGTCGAGCCGCGCGTGCTGCTCGTGTATTACCTCAGAGACGTGCTCGGATTGACGGGCACTCACGTCGGCTGCGAGACCTCGCTCTGCGGTGCGTGCACTGTCAACCTTGACGGCCAGGCCGTCAAGTCCTGCACGATCTTGGCCGTCCAGGCCGACGGCGCAGAGGTGACAACGATTGAAGGACTCGCACAGAACGGAGAGCTTCACGCGGTGCAGGAAGGCTTCTGGGAGAAACACGGCCTGCAATGCGGCTACTGCACGCCGGGCATGATTATGGCCGCCGCGCAGATTCTTGAGAGAAATCCCAGCCCCTCGCACGAAGAGATACGCCACGGCCTTGAAGGAAACCTGTGCCGCTGCACGGGCTACCAGCACATCGTCGAAGCCGTGGAATACGCTGCTAAAAAGTCGTAAATCGTGAATCGTGAATCGTGAATCGTAAAAACGCTCGTCTATTCACGATTTACGATTCACGATTTACGAAACAGGAGTTGTTTATGAATAAGTACGTCGGACAGAGAGTGAAGCGCACTGAGGACCCGCGGTTGATTAAGGGGCTGGCGCACTACGTTGACGACATCCGGCTGCCGGACACGCTGCATGTCGTCTTCTTGCGCTCGATGTACGCGCACGCGCGCATCGCGAGTATAGATGTGAGCGAGGCTCAGAAAGCTCCGGGCGTGGTCGCCGTTTACACCGGACGTGACGTTGCGGAAAAGATCGGCCCGGTGCCGTGCGCGGGCGCTTTGCCAGATCTGAAAGTTCCGGACCATCGCGCCCTGGCGAGCGACAAAGTCTATTTCGTAGGCCACCCCGTAGCGGCGGTCGTCGCCACGGACCGCTATGCCGCGCGCGACGCTGTAGACCTCATCATGGTTGATTACGAGGAGCTGCCTGTTGTCGTTGATCCGGAAGAGGGGTCGAAAGGCGGCCCGGTCATTCACGAGCAGTTCGGCGACAACATCGCGTACAAGCTCACGGCCGGCGAGGGTGATATTGATGCGGCGCTCGCTTCTTCCGACCATGTCATCAAGCAGCGCGTCCTGAACCAGCGCCTCGCGCCGATTGCGATGGAGCCGCGCGGCGTGCTCGCGCGCTACTTCCCAGGCGAAGAGGAGTTGACCATCTGGTCCTCGACGCAGATTCCGCACCTGATGCGCACGCAAGTCGCCCTGATGATCGGCATCCCTGAAAACAAGCTGCGCGTCATCACGCCGGAAGTCGGCGGCGGCTTCGGCTCGAAGCTCAACGTCTATGCGGAAGAAGCTTTGCTTGGCTGGATCGCGATGCAGCTGGGCAAGCCCGTCAAGTGGATTGAAACCCGCCGCGAAAACATCCAGGCGACGATTCACGGCCGCGGGCAGGTCGGCTACATCGAAATCGGGTGCAAGTCGGATGGGACCGTGACGGGGCTTCGCTACAACGTCTTCGCGGACCTGGGAGCCTATCACCAACTGCTGACGCCCGCGATCCCGACCCTGACGGGACTGATGCTTTCCGGCTGTTACAAAATTCCGGCGATTCAGATTAACGTTACGGGCGTCTTCACGAACAAGATGGCGACGGATGCTTACAGGGGCGCGGGCCGTCCCGAAGCGACTTACGTGGTCGAGCGCGCGCTCGATCTGGTCGCCGCCGAACTCGGGCTGGATGTGGTGGAGGTGCGGCGCAGGAACTTCCCGAAGCCCGATGAATTTCCTTTCAAGACCGCGACAGGGCTCTTCTACGATAGCGGCAATTACGAGGCGGCGCTCGCCTTGGCCCTGAAGAATTCGGACTACACGCGCCTGCGTGAAGAGCAGAAGCGTGCGCGTGATGAGGGACGAATCGTCGGCATAGGCGTCTCGACCTACGTCGAAATCTGCGCGCTCGGTCCATCGCATGCGATGCCCGCAGGCGGTTGGGAGAGCGCTACGGTCCGCATCGAGCCGACGGGCAAAGTCACGATCCTGACGGGCGCAAGCCCGCACGGCCAGGGCCAGGAGACCTCTTTCGCGCAACTCGCCGCGGACCAACTGGGCTGCGACATCTCGGACGTGACGGTCATTCACGGCGACACTTCAATCGTGCAATACGGCATCGGGACTTTCGGCAGCCGCGCGACCGCCGTGGGCGGCACGGCCGTTTATATCGCCATCGAGAAGCTGAAAGAGAAGGCGAACAAGATTGCGGCCCATCTGCTTCAAGCAGACAGCTCAAAAGTCGTCTGGGATAAGATCGGGTTCAGTCTTGAGCCTGAGCCTGCCAGGGCGGCGGCAGGAGCGGGAGTGCCCGAAGCGGACCTGCCTGCGGGCCAGGCCCCGGGCGCCGCGCTGCCGGAGCCTGACATTGAAGGCAAAAAGCGTCTTTCGCTTCAGGACATAGCGCTCGCGGCGCACATCGCCAAAGACCTCCCGCCGGACATGGAGCCTGGGCTCTCGGCCACATATTTCTTCGAGCCCAAGAACTTCACTTTCCCGTTCGGGACGCACATAGCGCAGATCGAGATTGACCGCGAGACGGGCGAGATTGATTTCCAGCGCTACGTCGCGGTTGACGATTGCGGGCGCGTCATCAACCCGATGCTCGTGGACGGCCAGGTCCACGGGGGCATCGTGCAATCAATCGGGCAGGCTCTTTACGAGGAGATCGTTTATGACGAGCAGGGACAGCTCGTCACAGGAACTTTGATGGATTATGCGGTGCCGCGCGCGCACATGATTCCCTGGATGGAGCTTGACCGCACGGAGACGCCGACGGACGTCAACCCGATGGGCGTCAAAGGCGTCGGCGAGGCCGGGACCATCGGCGCGACCCCAGCGATAGTGAACGCCATCGTTGACGCGCTTTCGCCCTTCGGCGTGCGCCATGTTGATATGCCTGTCAGACCGGAATCGGTCTGGAAGATAATAAAGCAGTGACGAGTGACAAGATAAATGCGGATTTCGGATTGCGGAATGCGGATTGAGAAGAACATCGCTTCGTCCTTTTCAATCCGCAATCCGAAATCCGCATTCCGAAATCGTCTGTCACGGCTTTACGAGGTGAAAAATGATTCCAGCACAGTTTGATTACGTCGCTCCCGCAACTCTGGATGAAGCTGTAGGGCTGCTCACGCAACATCAGGACGACGCGAAGATACTCGCGGGCGGGCACAGCCTGATTCCAGCTATGAAGCTGCGACTCGCGCAGCCCTCAATGTTGATTGACATCGCGCGCATCAAGGACCTCGCCTACATCAGCGAGGATAATGGTCAGATTCGAGTCGGCGCGATGACGACGCACTACCAGCTCGAATCGAGCGCGCGCCTGCGTGAAATCTGCCCGCTCCTCTCGGAGTGCGCCGCCTCGATAGGCGACGTGCAGGTGCGAAACCGTGGGACCATCGGCGGGAGCGTCGCGCACGCGGACCCGGCCGCCGATTGGCCCGCTGCGATTCTGGCTCTCAATGCAGAGATGGTCGTCGTCGGCGCGGGAGGCGAGCGCACCATCCGTGCTGAAGATTTCTTCGTGGATATGCTGACGACAGCGCTTGAGCCGAACGAAATCCTGCGCGAGATTCGCATCACGCAACCACAGCCGCGCACAGGGCAAGCCTATCTGAAAGTCGCTCAACCCGCATCTGGCTTCGCAATCGTCGGCGTCGCTGCCAGCTTAACGATGGGCGATGACGGAAACTGCCAGTCCGCGAGCATCGGCATTACAGGGGTCGCGGCGAAAGCATACCGCGCGGGCGGCGTCGAGAATGAGCTCACGGGGAAAGCGCTCGATGAGGGAACGATTGCCTCCGCTTCGTCGCACGCCGCAGACGGAGTTGAGGCCAACGCTGACCTCTACGCATCGGAAGAATATCGCCGCCATCTCGCGCAGGTTTACACGCGGCGCGCCATCCAGGCAGCTGCCGCGCGCGCGAAATAGGGGTTCTCCAGGGGCGTCTGAAAAAGCTTTCACTCGCAGACCTTTTCCTGAGAGGAGTATGAGCGTAATGAAGCATCAAATCTGGTTCATCTGTCTGGTCATTACGGGGCTTTTGATCTCCGGCTGCCGTCGCGAGCCGCAGGCGAATAGCTCTTCGAACTCATCGCAGGCAGACAATTCTTCGAGCGCGTCGCCGTTGAAAGTCCTGAGCGTCAACAGAGCAGACGGGGTGGACAAAACTCGTGATGGGTCGTCGCAGGAAACTACTCATATTGTAGAGACAGCTGGAAGAGGCAGGGTTTTCCTCATGGTCACTTTTGAGTTGGGCCAGGGCATTGATCCAGCGGAGTTTTCCGAGAGCTTCAATAAATCTTCCATCCTGACGGATAAGCAGGGAAGGCCAATGATCTTCCTGGGAGATGGCTACGGGAAGAATAGGGAAAACAATCCGAGCCAGATTGAATTGACCTGGAGCGTGCCGGAGGAGGAGACATCTTTCAAGCTCACTTACGCCGGGCAGAGTATTGACATTAATGCTCCGCAGATTATCGAGCGGGTCGGCCCGCCGCCGCTGGAGCCCAGAGTAGAGCAGGTCCCGGAGATCGGGTCCGCACCTGACTATATCCCACCAAGTGTGATACCGAAGCCTGTGGGTCCTGTTCACGGCGGAGTCGTTGGCGGCTCGCCGGTGGCTGCGGACGAGCCACCGCCACCGCCGCCTCCAGCCCCGACTCCCGCTAAGATCAGAGCGCCGATCTCAGGCGGCGTGCTGAACGGCAAGGCCATCTCTTTGCCGAAGCCTCCCTATCCGGCGATTGCAAAAGCTGCCAGGGCCTCCGGCACGGTTATGGTGCAGGTGACGATTGATGAATCGGGCAAGGTGATTTCGGCCAGGGCCGTCAGCGGGCATCCGCTCTTGCAGCAGGCTGCGGTACAGGCCGCATATCAGGCGCGCTTCACTCCGACGCAGCTTTCCGGTGAGCCAGTAAAAGTCACAGGCATCGTCACCTATAACTTCGTCGTTCAGTAAATAGAAAGCGTTGGCGTAAATTATTCCGGCTGAAAACGCGGTCCAGGAGTCGGCGACTTTTATGAAGATCGAAGGCACACATGAATTGCGGGCGAAGCGCGAGCGCGTCTATCAGGCTTTGACCGACCCGGAGGTCCTGAAGCGCTGCATCCCTGGCTGCGAGCGGCTGGAGAAGACCGACGAGAACGCCTACGCGGCAACTCTTAAGGCGGGCGTCGGCTCTATCAAAGGCATCTTCAACGGGAACGTCCGTTTGGAAGAGATGCGAGCGCCAGAACATTTTCGCATGGTGGTTGACGGCAAAGGGCAGCCGGGATTTTTGAAGGGCACCGGCGACATTGATCTGGAAGAGCAGGGAGAGGCGACCGTCATCAAGTATGCGGGCGACGTACAGGTGGGCGGAACAATCGCCAGCGTCGGCCAGCGCATGATTCAGGGCGCGGCACGGATGATGGCCTCGCAGTTCTTCACGGCCATCGAAGCGGAAGCAAAGACGGAAGAGGGCGCGCCCCCGCCCAAGCACGGCTTTTTTCGAACAGCCCTGAGGTGGTTCTCAGGGTGGATGCGCCGAACATTCCGGAAAAAGTCTTGAGTCTGGAGTCTGGAGTCTGGAGTCAGAGGCCGGGGAATCTTTTTGACTCCAGACTTCAGACTCAAGACTCCAGACTCCAGACTCAAGACTCATTAAAGCGTATTCGCTCGCCGGTGCGGACCGAGCGATAGCACGCGTCCACAAGCTCGACCGATTTGTAGCCGTCAAGCGCAGTAACGAGCGCGGGCGTGCCTTCCGTAATCGAATCCACGAACGCACGGTCTTCCTGCGCGTACCCCCACTTTTCTTCCTTCGAGAACTGGTGCATGGAGAGCGTGACCTCTTTGCCCTCCAGTCCTTCGCTCGAAACCAGCGCCTCCATCTCGCGCGTCGCAATGGTGCGATGATGGCAGAAGACCTCGACGCGCTCGAAAGGGAAAAGCCAACTCGCGTCGGCTGAAGAGCAGAGGGTCGCGTGAACGCCGTTTGCAAAGCGTATCAGGACAGAGAAGTCATCCACTTCCGGGTATTCGTGCGTTGATCCGATGGCCGTCAATTCCGAGACCTCGCCGAAGAGAAAGCGCATCATGTCGAAGATATGTATGGTCGTCTCGTAAAGAAAGCCGCCCGTCACGTCGGGGTCGCCGACCCATTCCGGCTTGATCAACTCGCCGCGATTCATCTTGACGTGGGCGGAATGCGGGTGCGCCTCCTCAGAGAGCATCCGCTTCAGTGTCGCGTAAACGGGGGCGAAACGGCGATTGTGACCGACCTGAAAGACGGCGCGGCTGCTCCGTGCAGCGTCGAGCACCTTTTGAGCCTCCTCAAGGCCGGTCGCCATAGGCTTCTCGCAGAAGACGTGCTTCCCGGCTTCGACCGCTGCCACGGCCAATTCCGTGTGCTTCGTGTTCGGCGTCGTGATATAGACAGCATCACACGCGTGGATCAACTCTTCGGCGCTCCGCGCAGCTTCCGCGCCTGTTGAGCGCGCGAGTCGTTGCGCTCGTTCATCAACAACGTCATGAACTGAAGTCACTCTCACACGCTCGTCTCGCGCGAGCACGGTCGAGTGGACCGTGCCGATGTAGCCTGCGCCGATGATTCCGATTCTGATTCTGTCCATATACGTTACTGTCCAGCCTCCGCCAGAACTTTGCTAACGGCCATGTACGCCTCCCTGGCAAGCTCCTGCGGGTTGCGCTCCCAATATTCGGGCCTGAAGATTTCGACGCTGGCGACGCGATCATAACCTGCGCGGCGTAGCCTCTCGATAATCTCTTTGAGGGGCAGGATGCCTAAGCCCGGCAGCAGACGATGGCGATCTTCCAGTTCTTCGCGCGGGCGGTCCTCAGCGTCGTTGATGTGGAAGATGAAAAGCTTTCGTGCGTCGAGCGCATCAATCGAATCGAACGTGGAGCCGCCCGCGTAGAAATGAAAACTATCCAGGACGAGCCCGACGCTATCGCGCTGTAGCTTCTGGACGATTTCAAAGGCCTGCCCGAGCGTCTGGACGCTGCAATCCGTTTGGCCCAGAAACTCAAAGGCCAGCGCCACGTCGTGAGCTTCGGCGATCCGGCCTAGATGGTCGAGCACGCGCACGGACTCTTCGACAACCTCTTCCCAGCTCGTGCCTGCGGGCAACGGGCTCGGGACGACGACGATGTAAGGGCAACCGATCTCGGCTGCGATGCGGCACAGCTCCTCGCACTCTTCGAGCAACTTCGCAGCTCCGTCGGCATCTCTGAAAGTAATATGCTCGATAGAGTTGATGCTGTAGGGCTGCAAGTGCGCCTCTTCGAGCAGGTTTTTGAGTTCGGCGGCCGTGTGTGAGTTGAGAAACTGCCGCAGCTTCGCGGCCCAGATTTCCAGACAATCGAATTTGGCAGCGCTCGCTGCTCCGATGTCCTCGACAAGACTGGCGCGCATGGTGGTCGCGCCGTTCAGTGCCAGTTTCATCCCTGACTCCTCAAAAGTTATTATCAATTCCAGCAGCATGAATTTATCACAGATGAATAGCCACAGAGGCACAGAGACACAGAGAAATGCAGAAGGCAGTAGGCAGAAAGCAGAAAGCAGACAAGGTAGCACCTCTTTGCCGCCTACTGCCTACTGCCTTCTGCCTTCTTTCCTCCGTGTCTCTGTGCCTCTGTGGCTTAAATTTCAAACGGTCTTATGACATTGACTTATCACTGAATTTAGATGTAAAAGCCACCTGAACTTGCTGCAATTTTGCCCTTCCTCGCTTTATCTCGCCAGCAAGATAATTCTGAAAGAGAGGATACCCGTAATGGCTATTCGATTAGGCGACACTGCACCCGATTTCACTGCCCAGACGACAGAAGGCACGGTCAAATTCCACGACTGGCTCGGCGACAGCTGGGGAGTTCTGTTCTCCCATCCGAAAGATTTCACGCCCGTCTGCACGACAGAGCTGGGCGAGGCGGCGCGGCTCAAGCCGGAGTTCGACCGGCGCAATGTTAAGATCATAGGACTCAGCGTTGACCCGTCCGATTCGCACACGAAGTGGGCCGAAGACATCAAGGAGACGCAAGGGACGGCTTTGAACTTCCCGGTCATCGCCGACGCGGACCGCACGGTCTCGGACCTTTACGACATGATTCACCCGAACGCGAGCGACACCTTCACGGTGCGCTCCGTCTACGTCATTGGTCCGGACAAGAAAGTCAAATTGATGATTACCTACCCGGCGAGCACTGGCCGCAACTTCGACGAAATCCTGCGCGTCATAGATTCCCTGCAACTGACGGCCAACTACAGCGTGGCGACGCCCGTCAACTGGAAAGACGGCGACGACTGTATCATCGTCCCGTCAATGTCCGATGAAGACGCGAAAGAGAAATTCCCCGCAGGCTGGAAGACCCTGAAACCCTACCTGCGCATCACGCCGCAGCCCAATAAAGAGAAGAGCACGACGGCGAAAACGACGACGTAAAGGTGAAAGGGGCAGCGCAAAGGTAGCCCGCGTCAGCGGGCGGCAGAGTAAAGCCCCACGCGTGAGCGTGGGGTTCGAGATAGTAATAAGAACGTTAAGCCCGCGCCAGCGGGCGACGGCATAAAGCCCAGGGCGCAAGCCATTAGTATCTACACAAGTCAGAAACCTCCATTTTTCTTAGGATTTCTGACTACTTGGGAAAGTGACCAGAGCGCAGCAAAGATCAGACCTGAATTTGTTCGATCCGTTTTTCCTAAGATTTTTGCAGGTTTTCGAGATAGTTCAATGATTCCCAAACATCTATCAATACTTGTGTAGATACTAATGGCGCAAGCCCTGGGTCACAAGCGAGAAAAATATCAAAGCCCATGAAATGGGCGACGGTATAAAGCCCAGGGCGTGAGCCCTGGGTCACAGCGCCGATTTGAAATGCAAGCCCGCGAGAGCGGGCGACAGCCCTTGAATTGCGTGCGTGTGTGCACGGGCTGTCGCCCATTTCATGGGCTTTTGTTTTTCTTCCTGGCCGTAATAACCCAGGGCTGACGCCCTGGGCTTTATACCGTCGCCCGCTGGCGCGGGCTAAATATCTGCTATCGCCTGCATTCGTGGGCTAAAGATATGCTCTCGCCCGCTCACGCGGGCTTGGTAATCTTAACTGCATCGGTTAACCCCGCGCTCGGCCTCACGGCCATCGCACAAGGCTTTATTCTGACGCCCGCTTGCGCGGGCTAATATCCAACTTTACGTCCCATCAGCCACGAACAATCTTCACCCGACAAGGTTACTTACTTTCTGACCGCCGTTTAGTTCCACGATTCTCCAAATCGAATACTCAGGGCGTGGATAAAGTTTATTGTCGGGCTATCGGTTTTGACATATCGTCACGCGGTCGAATGACAGCAATCCCGGCGGGCGACAGCTCGCAGTACTCCTCGCACTCCACTTGCCCGCCAGCGCTTCCCACAATCAACTGCAAGGAGAGCTTAGGAAGTGAAGCTCACGCTTGCGCCCGCCGCTTCAGTCGCCCTACGCCTTTCAGTTGTGTATAATGCCGCCCGTCTCCATTCAATTCATCAAGACAAAGTCTCAGGAGTCTCCTGTCATGAGAACACTGATCATCGTCTCGCTCCTCTTGTGCCTGCCGGCGGGACCAGCGCTCGCGCAGCGCCGTCAACCGAAAGCCCGGCCCGCGCCGCAGCCGAAGGAGCAGAAGCTGTTTCCGTACCAGTACGCGATGGACGATCTGCCGAACGGGCTCAAGTTGATAACGGTCCCGACGGATTATCCGAACCTCGTCGCGCTCTACATCGTCGTCCGCACGGGCTCGCGCAACGAAGTCGAGCCGGGAAAGAGCGGCTACGCGCACCTCTTCGAGCATCTGATGTTTCGCGGCAGCGAGAACTTTTCCGCCGAAGAGCGCAACGCGATCCTCAAGCGCGCCGGGGCGGAATCGAACGCCTACACGACCGACGACCGGACCGTTTATCACGAAGTCTTCTCGAAAGAGGACCTGAACAAGATTATGGAGCTGGAGGCGGACCGTTTTCAGCGACTCCAGTACGAGCCCGGCGCGTACAAGACGGAGACGAAGGCTGTGCTCGGCGAGTTCAACAAGAACAGCGCCGACCCCGAAGAAAAACTCTACGAGGTGCTGCGCTCCACCGCTTACAAAAAACATACCTACGAGCACACCACGATGGGCTACTTGAAAGACGTCGAGGACATGCCGAACCAGTACGACTACAGCTGGCAGTTTTACAAGCGTTACTACCGCCCGGAGAATACGACCGTAATCGTCGTCGGCGACGTCAAGCGCGACGACGTGCTTGCGATGGTGACGAAATATTTCGGCGGCTGGGAGCGAGGCAACTACACGCCGGAGATTCCGCGCGAGCCAGCGCAGACCGCGCCGCGCGAGGAGAAGATCGAGTGGCCTTCGACGACGCTGCCTTATGTCACAGTCGCGTTCCGCGGACCGGCCTACTCCGACACGGAGAAGGACCACGCGGCGCTCGACCTCGTCCAGGCGATAGCCTTCGGCGATAATTCTGACCTTTACCAAAAGCTCGTCCTGAAGGAGCAGAAGGTTGAATCGCTGGGGGCTGCGTTCGCCGACCGAATTGATCCGGAGCTCTTCTTCGTTCAGGCGCGCGTCAAAGACCCGAAGGATGTGGACTACGTGCGCGAACAGATTCTGGCGACCTTCAAGCGCTACTCGACGGAGTTGATCCCGCAATCCGAGCTGAACCAGACACGCTCGCGCATCCTTTACAGCTTCGCCCTCTCGATGAATAGCTCCGAGGCGATTGCGAGCATCCTCGCGCCCTACATCGCACTGCGCGGAACGCCCGAGACGCTCAATAAGTGGGGCACGCTCTTAAGCCGGATCACGCCCGAAGAGATACGCGCGACCGCGGCCAGGTATTTCGTGGACCGTAACCGGACCATCGTCACACTGACGCAGAAGGGCAAAGGAGGTGCTGAATAATGTGGAGACCGAATTCCCGAAAGGAAACTCCCGGACGCCGTCACTTCGCGCGCCTTCTGCTCTGCGGGATGATCTTCTCGCTCGCCGGGCAGGTGAGTCTGGCGCAGATGGATTCGAGGCCGCCGGACGCTAGAATCAAACCGCCGACTGTAGCTATGCGCAATATGAGTCCAAAAAAGGCTGCCGGTCCGATAGCCAGCGTCCTGCTGCCAGGCCGCACGCCGCTCGTCACTTTCCGCATTCTGTTCATGACGGGCTCGGCCGCCGACCCTGAAGGCAAAGAAGGGGTGGCGGCACTGACGGCTGCGATCCTCGCCGAAGGCGGCTCGCGCCGCATGTCTTACGAGCAGATTACGGACGCGTTCTACCCGATGGCGACCTCTTTCGACTGGCAAATTGATAAAGAGATGACTGTCTTCGGGGGAACGACGCACCTGGATAATCTGGAGCGTTACTACTCGATCATCAGTCAGATGCTGCTCGACCCGGGCTTCCGGCCAGATGATTTCAAAAGGCTCAAGGATGACGCGCTCAACTTCCTCAAAGTCTCTTTGCGTGAATCGAACGACGAGGAGCTGACGAAAGAACAGCTTTACAACACTATTTACGCGGGACACCCTTACGGTCATCAGAACGTCGGGAGGGTGAGCGCTCTCGAACGCCTCACCCTCGATGATGTCCGCGCCTTTTATCGTCAAAATTACACCAGGGCCAACATGGTCCTGGGCCTCGCGGGCGGCTATCCTCCGGCATTCCTCAAGAAGGTCCAGGCGGATTTCGCCAGGCTGCCTGCGGGACGCGCGGGTAAAGTGAGAGTCGGCGCGCCGAAAGTTGATACGGGAATGCGGATCGAGATTTTGAAGCGTGACACGCGCTCGACAGGAATCTCCATGGGCTTCCCGATCAATGTCACGCGAGCGGACAAGGATTGGCCCGCGCTCGCGGTCGTGGCCTCCTACTTCGGCCAGCATCGCTCGGAGAACAGCTATCTCTACCAGCGCTTGAGAGAGATACGCGGGTTGAATTACGGCGACTACGCTTACATAGAATATTTCCCGCGCGGCATGTTCCAGTTTCAGCCCGACCCGAACCTCGGACGCCAGCAGCAGATTTTCCAGATCTGGATCAGACCCGTAGAACCGCAGAACGGCCACTTCGCGCTGCGCGCGGCCCTCTACGAGTATGACAAGCTGGTGCGCGACGGGATGTCGCCGGAGACGTTTGAAGCGACGCGCGAGTTTCTGATAAAGAACGTCAACATCCTGACGGCGACGCAGGACGCGCGGCTCGGCTACGCGCTGGACAGCCGCTACTACGGAATCCCTGACTTCAACGCCTACATGCGCGAACGCCTTTCAAAGTTGACGCTCGCGGAGGTGAACGACGCTATCCGGCGCTATCTCAAATCCGACAGCATGCGCATCGTGATGGTCACGAAGGAGGCGGAAGCTTTGCGCGAGGCGATCATCAACAACCGCCCCTCGCCGATTGACTACAAGGGCGTCTCCAAGCCGAAGGAGATTCTAGACGAGGATAAGGTGATTCAAGCGTACCGCATCAACGTCAAGCCGGAAGACGTCGCGGTCGTCCCCGTGGAAAGGGCGTTTCAATAAGGACGGACGAAAAAGTAACGATGACGAAGCCCCGTCAGGGGCGGCAGAATAAAGCCCAGGGCGTCAGCCATTAGTATCTACACAAGTATTGATAGATGTTTGGGAATCATTGAACTATCTCGAAAACCTGCAAAAATCTTGCGCTCTAGTCACTTTCCCAAGTAGTCAGAAATCCTAAGAAAAATGGAGGTTTCTGACTTGTGTAGATACTAATGGCGTCAGCCCTGGGTCACAGCGCCGAGTTGAATTGCATGCATGCGTGCACGGGCTGTCGCCCATTTCATGGGCTTTGATATTTTTCTCGCTGGTGACCCAGGGCTGACGCCCTGGGCTTTAGACGCTCGCCCATTTCATGGGCTTTTGTTTTTCTTCCTGGCCGTAACCCAGGGCTGACGCCCTGGGCTAATATCTTTCGCCCCTGACGGGGCTTTTGCCTTTTGCCTTCTTAATCGAAGCTCTTTCTGAAAAGATATGACATCTTGACGAAGAAGGTGCGCCCGTTGCGCCGGAAGCCCGGGACGATCTCTCTGCTGATCGAGTTGAAGCCGTAGTTCAGGTCATCGTTGTAGCCGATGTAAAGGGCCGTGCCAGGGTTCGGCGTCCAGCCCATCAGGAGCTGAGCGCGCGTGCGTGTATTCAGCGTGTTGTAGTCGATGATCGCTCTAGCGAAAGTGAACTTCGTAAACTGATAGGTCGCGCGGTAAGTGAAGATGTTTGTATCAAAAGCCAAGCGGTCGGTGTCTTTGCGGACCAGGCGATTCTTGGCCAGGTTGAGCGACATCCGCAGCGCGTCGGTCGGCTGGTAGGCGATGCCCCCGCTAAACTCGAAAAGATTGCCCGCCCCAGGGTCAAGCGGCGCGCCCTGCCCCAGCAGCAGCGCCGCCGGGCTGACGCGCGGGTAGCGGCGTCCGCCGCCGAAATCCAGGTCCAGATGGTTCAGTCGCCAGACGGCGCGCCCGCTGAACTGAAACTTCTTGTTCGGCGTCGAGCCGCCGGAGATGAAGAAGTGGTTCTTCTGGACCGAGCGTTCGTCGTCCTCGCCGTAGAAAGCTCCCTGGCGGGTCGCCGTCCGTTTCGGGCCGAACTCTTCTTCGAGGATGCGCTCGTAGGCCGGTTCCCACCCCAGAGAAAAGTAGGAGTTGCGCGGCAGCCTCCACTCGACGTAGAACTCGCTCTCCCAGTTCTGAATGCGCCCCTGGAAGTCGTAGCCGATCCAGCTGAAATTATGATAGTGCGTGCTGATCAGCTTGGCCTTGGGCTTCGGGTCCGTGTTGTAGCGCAGGTAAAAGCTGTTGAAGTTGGTGTTGACGCGTCCGAAGAATCCTACGTCTGCACGATATTTGCTCGTGAAACCTTCGCCGTAGAGTTGCCAGCCCCAGTTTCTTCCCGAAACATCATAGGTCGTCTCGTAGGCGAAGCCGTTGCCCGTTTGATAATTGTTCTGGTCGAGATTCGGGTCGTAGAAGAAATTCCTTGAGGACGTGCCGAGGAGTTGGAAATCAAAGACGGTCTGCTTATTAATGCGGAAGCGGCCATCAAAGCCCAGGAGCTGGTTATGCTTTTCGATAAAGTTGTAAGTGGTGGCGAGCATGCCGATGGTGCTCTCGCCCTTGCCTATATCGCGTTTGAGGCGCAGCACGCCGATGTAGGCGTTCTTATCAACGAAGCGTTCGTTGTTGCAAACCACCGCCGGATTGAGAAGCCTGCGCTCTATACAGGAGCTCAGAGCACCACGATCATCGGCGCTTAAATTGCCCGGCCCGTTGTCGCTCGCGACCATGAGGCCGAAAGTGTTGCGCCCCTGTTTGCCGGACAGTTTGAGAGCTATATCCGGGTCAACGATGGCGCGAGTGTGTACGGCCAGAAGCGGCGTCTGGAAGATGTCTATCCCTTCGAGGAAGAAGGGCCGTTTTTCGGGAAAGAAGATCGGGAAGCGCTGGTTGGTGGTAACGACGAGTTGGTCCGCCTCGACCTGTGCGAAGTCAGGATTAAGAGCCATATCAAGCGTGATGGTCGGGGTCAGGCCGAATTTCGCCGTCAGGCCGGGGTCAAACTTGATAGGCTCATTAACGATGCGGCCCGGATCAATCACTCCGGCGGGCAGAGGTGTAAATGATCTGACCGACCTGCCCGTCTCCGAGATCGTCAAACTCGGAATGAGTTCGAGCGTGCGCTCTGTCGAAATCCCTTCGAGGCCTGTGAGATGCCCCGCCTGGTTGAGATTGCTGGAGTTGCCGCGCGAGAAGGGCATCCATGAATCAAGCTCGTTGTTATTGCGCTTGATGCGGCGGAAGAAGTGCGCGCCCCAGAGTTTCCCTTTGCCAGCCTCGTAGCGCAGCGACTTGAAAGGAATGGCGACCTCCACGGTGTAGCCTGTCGCATCAACCACGCCTTTAGAGTCCATCACCCAATCAACCGAAAAATCCTCGCCGCGCCCTTCGGTCAAAACACCGTCGGCCTGTATGCCGAGCGGGTTGAAGAAGGCCTCGAAGGCTTTGCGCTTGTCGTTGAAAGTGTCCAGAAAGAAGCCCACGTAGTCGTCGCTGAAAATGGAATCACGCTTGGCGACGGTTGCGCGCACCTTGTCCTGCTCGTCGAAAGCGCGAAAAGCGATGTAGAGGGTCTTCGCATCATAGCCGAGTAGGACCTCCGTGGGCTTCAAAGGCGGCGCGTTATCGCCCGGATCAATCTGGTAAAAATCTTTCAGGACCACGGCTGTTTGCCAGACGGCGTCATCCAGCTTACCGTCAATCACCGGCGCTTTCTCGAATTTCGGGATGGTCACCGGGCTCGCTTTTTCGGGCGGAAGCGCGATGCCTGCGGCCGTCGGGGCGGGCACTTTAGCCGTCTGCGGCGAGGCCGCGTTCGGCGCGGGCACGCTGGTCGCCGGTGTAGTTTCGGAAGGGGACTTGGTCTCTGGGGGAGCGGGCGACGGTGAAGGCTGAGCGGCAGGCGCAGGCGTCGGCGTCGGTGTCGGCGTCGGTTGAGCGCCGGCGGTGACCTGCGGCGAGCCTTCCTGTACCTGATTAACAAACCAGACTTCGAGCCGGTTGAAACGCTGATTCACGCGCGCTTTCGTTCCGGCATTCAGGCCGAAAGAGAGCAGGACGTCTTCGCCGCGCTTTTCAACCAGAACATCCGTGAAGCCGCTACCGCGCAGATCGCTCTGGGCTCTCGGCTCGACTGCATTGGGAATCAGGACCAGGAAGCGTCCGCCCTGCATGTATGCCTGATAATCAGAGAGCGAGGCGTCGGAGGTGACGATAACCAGCGAGCCGCCCGCAGCCTCGACGCTGCGGATACCGGCCAGGCGCGCGGGCTGCGGCCTCAAAGTGTTGGCAGCAGCGGCCACAGACCGCTGCTGTAATGACTGCGCCGACGCCAATGTCCCGGCGAAAATAACTAATGCGATTAGGGCAAATCGCTTCATGTAAACCCCTCCTGAAATTAGTGACAGGTGACGGGTAACAGGTGACAGGACGCGAGGTTTTTCTCTTGTCACCTGTCACTTGTCACTTGTCACTGCTTTAAAAACTCTTCCTGAACAGGTACGACATCTTGATGAAGAATGTGCGACCGTTGCGACGAAAGCCCGGCTCCAGTTGTCCTGTAAAAGGATTAAAGAAGCTGCGGTTGAGATCGTCATTATAACCGACATAAAAAGCCGTTCCCGGATTCGGCGTCCAGCCCATGAGGAACTGGCCGCGGAAATTCGAGTTGAGCGAGTTGTAATCAATGCGCGCCCGCGCGAACGTAAAGCGCGTGAACTGGTAGGTCGTGCGCAGGCTCACGATGTTCTCGTCAAAGGCGACCCGGCCCGTGTCGTTCCTTGTCAGGCGATTCTTATTAAAACTGAGCGTCATGTTCAGATCGCTGGTCGCCTTGTAGGTGAAATCTCCGTTCGTATAGAACAGGTTGCCGCGGCCAGGGTCGAGCGGCGCGTCCGGGTCCAGAAGCGCCGCGGGGCTGACGCGCGGGAACTTCGGTCCCGCGCCGAAATCGAAGTCGTGCTCGCCCCAGCGATAGGCTATGAAGTAGAAGAACGAATATTTCTTGGCCGGAGTTGACCCGGCGTAGGCGAAGACGTTTTTCGACCTGATGCTGTCCTCGCTACGGTTGCCCGCGAACGCGTCGAGGCCGAACTCCCTGGCGAAGACGCGCTCGTAGCCGAAGTTGTAGCCGACGCGAATGAAGGTCTGGCGCTGCATGTTGGGGCCGATCTGAAACTCGTCGCTCCAGTTCTGCATCCGGCCCTGCCAGTCGAAGTTGCCCCCCAGATAGTTGTAAATGTTCCAGGAGACAATCGCCGCCTTCGGCTTTGGCTCTGTGTTGTAGTTGATGTTCGAGTTGTGATTGTTCGTGTTGGTGCGGCGCGTGAAGCCGACGTCTGCGCGAAAGCCGGAGGTCCGGCCCGCGCCATTGAAGTTGATGCTCAGGTGCCGCCGGTTCTGGTTGAAGCTGTAACCGTAGCCGAAGCCGTTAAGCGTCCGGCACGTGTCGTCTTCGGGAAGCGCGGCCAGGGAACAACGGCGCGCGTTGGTCGCCAGCGCCTGAAAATCCAGAGTGGTCTGCTTGTTGAATCGAAACCGGCCGTCGAAGCCGCCGAGATAGTTGTTACGGCTGGGGAAATTATAAGTGGTTGCCAGAAAGCCTAAAGAATTCTCCTTGCCGACGTCGCGCTTGAGACGAACGACGCTGATGGTTGCGTTCTTGCCGATGACGCGCTCGCCCGCCACGGGAAGCGCTTCGGGGTCGAAGCGGCGCTCGTTGGTGAAGTCGCCCGGCGCGTTGTCCGAGGCGACTAGAATGCCGAAGGTGTTGCGACCACGCTTGCCTGAAAGCTTGACGGCCAGGTCCGGGTCAATAATGGTGCGAGTATGCACAGCGGAGAGAACCGTCGTGGTGAAGATGTCTTTGCCTTCGAGAAAGAACGGGCGCTTCTCTTCAAAGAAGATGGGGAACCTTTGATTCGCAGAACTGACGGTCGCGTCCGCCTCGACCTGCGCGAAGTCTGGATTAATCGCCAGGTCCAGAGTGACGGTGGGCGTGATGCCCCACTTGGCCGTGAGCCCAGGGTCAATCTTAACGGGCTGGTTGACGAAATGGCCCGGGTCTGTGACGCTCAGTCCCGCCTGCTGCGCGGCGCTCAGTTGAAAGTTGCTGAGCGTGCGCACGCGCTTGCCAGTCTCGGAGATCGTCAAGGAAGGGATGAGTTCGAGCGTGCGCTCGGTCGAGATGCCTTCGAGTCCAGTGATGTGCCCGGCCTGGTTGAGCAGCCCGTCAATGTCGCGCGAGATAGGCATCCACGAGTCCTGCTCGCCGTTGAGCCGCTGAATGATGCGGAAGATTTGCATCCCCCAGAGTTTGTCCTTGCCGGCCTCGTAGCGCAGCGACTTGAACGGAATCGCCACTTCTACAACGTAACCGTCACGGGTCATCGCGCCCTTCGATTCCATGACGATGTCCACGCTGAAATCCACGCCCACGCCTTCCGTGCGGATGCCGTCCTGCTGGATGCCAAACGGGTTGAAGACGAGCACGTAGGCTTTGCGCTGATCGTTGTAGGTGTCTAGCAGGACGCGAATGGTGTCCTCGGAATTAAGCACGTCATCGCGCTTGGCGACAGTGGCGCGCACCTTGTCCGGCTCGTCGAAACAGTGGAATCCGAAGTAAAGAAACTTCGCATCGTAGCCGATCATTACTTCTGTAGGCTTCGACGGCGCGATGTTGTCGCCTGGGTCCGTCTGGTAGAAATCTTTGAAGACGGCCGCCTGTTGCCAGACCGCGTCGTCCAGCTTGCCGTCAATCACCGGCGCCGTGTCGAATTTCGTGATGCGGACGGGATTCGCCTTCTCCGGCGGAAGCGTTATGCGCGAGCCAGCGGAGCCAGCCACGGTCCGCCCCGAGACGACCGCAGGCGTTGATGAACCGGTCGTAGCCTTCGTGCCATCTGCCGGAGACGCAGGCGTCGGCGTTGGGGTCGGCGTGGGCGTCGCGACGTTTGAAGGGGCGACTGGTTCGGAATTCCTGAAGAAGAGGATTTCGAGCCGGTTGAAGTATTGCACCACACGGGCGCTCGCTCCCGCTTCAAGCCCGAAAGAGAGCAGGATGTCACTCCCACGCCGTTCGACAATCACGTCCGTGAACTCTCGACCGCGCAGATCGCTCTGAGCTTTCGGCTCGACTGCATTGGGAATCAGGACCCGGAAGCGTCCGCCCTGCGTGTAAGCCTGATAATCAGAGAGCGAGGCGTCGGAGGTGACGATAACGCGGGAGCCTTCCGTGGCTTCCAGGCTGCGAATGCTGGCGAGACGTGCGGGCTGCGGCCTCGCTACGTTTGCCAGAGCACCGGTCGCCGTGACGGCTGAGCGCTGCGGCATCGTCTGGGCCGATGCCAGTGCGCCAGCCAGAAGAACGAGCGCGCCGAGAGCGAATCGTCTCATGATAGATTCCCCAAAGTGTCTGTTTTCGCAGAAGCCTGAAAAAGAATGGAAGATCTAAATTCCGGGCCAACAATTGCGCCCCGGGAGTGCGAACTCGCGCCTCGCGCACCTCGAACCGTCGTGACCTAACTCAGTTAATGCCGCGACCCACGGAAAAGTTTCAAAAAAAACAGTGACGAGTGACGAGTGACAAGTGACGAGTTACACGTTTTGCTCGTAACTCGTCACTTGTCACTCGTCACTGCTCTAAAAGCTGCGGCGGAACAGGTAGGACATCTTGATAAAGAATGTCCGACCGTTGCGCCTGAATCCAGGCTCCAGAAGACCTGAGACAGGGCCGTAGCCGTTCAGGTTGAGGTCGTCGTTGTAGCCGACATAAAAGGAGGTCCCTGGATTCGGCGTCCAACCGAGCAGGAACTGGCCGCGGACGTTTGCGGCCAGCGTGTCATAGTCAATGCGCGCCCGCGCGAACGTAAAGCGCGTGAACTGGTACGTGCTGCGGAAAGCGAAGATGTTTTCGTCAAACGCGACGAGCCCGGTGTCGCGGCGCACGAGCCGGTCCTTCGTGTAATCGAGCGAAAAGCGCAGAGCGTTCGTCGGCTGATAAGAGCCTCCGGCTTCGAAGTGCAGGTTGTTGCCTTTGCCAGGGTCGAGCGGCGCGTTGAATGGGTCAAGAAGCGCGCCCGGGCTGACGCGCGGAAACTTCGGTCCCGCGCCGAAGTCGAAGTCGAACGCGCCCCAGTTATGGATGGCGAAGAAATAGAGCGAGTACTTTTTGCTCGGAGTGGTGCCGCCGTAAAGATAGATGTTATTGCGCATCGTCGAGCGCTCGGAATCGTCCCCGGCGAAGCCGCAGTGTAGAAACGGATTCGCCTGAAGCTGCTCCGTGGAGAAGCATCTGGTCGAAGGCACGTTGCGGGTTGAGCCGAACTCCTCTTCAAAAATCCGCTCGTAGTTGAAGCTGACGCCTAAGCCCAGATAGGTCTGATTCTTGAAGTGCAGCTCCGTCTGAGTCTCGTGCCCCCAGCTCTGGATGCGTCCCTGCCAGTCGAACTGAACTTCCGGAAGGACGTGGAAGTGCATGCTGATGAGCGTGGCTTTCGGTTTCGGGTCGGTGTTGTAATAGACGAAGAGGCCGTGACGATTGTTATTCGGGCGGCGGTTGAATCCGACATCCGCCCGGTAGTCTTTCGTGAAGCCGCGCGCGTCGTAGTTCCAGCCGAAGTTTCGCCCGTCTTTGTCGTAACGGAAGGCGTAAGCGAAAGCGTTCCCGGTCCGGTAAATGTTGCGGCCCTCGTCCGGCTCGAAGAAGAAGCGGCGCGAGTTCGTGCCGATCACCTGGAAGCTGGCGACCGACTGCTTGTCGAAGCGGAAGCGCCCGTCGAAGCCCAGCAGCTGGTTGTGCTTCTCTATGAAGTTGTAAGTGGTGGCGAGCATGCCGAGCGTATTCTCGCCCGACCCGATGTCGCGCTTCAGGCGCAGGACGCCGATGTAAGCGTTCTTGTCCAGGAAGCGTTCGTTATTCTGGTTGAGTCGTTCGTCGCCGACGAAGTTCCCGGGACCGTTGTCGCTCGCCAGCATCAGCCCGAAGGAGTTGCGTCCGCGCTTGCCCGAAAGTTTGACGGCCACGTCCGGGTCAATAATGGCGCGCGTGTGCACGGCCGTGAGCGGAGTCTGGAAAATGTCTATGCCTTCGAGGAAGAAGGGGCGCTTCTCCGCGAAGAAGATCGGAAAGCGCTGGTTGGCAGTGACTACAGTCTGGTCCGCCTCGACCTGCGCGAAGTCAGGGTTGAGTGCCAGGTCCAGTGTGACGGTCGGGGTCAGGCCGAACTTCGCTGTCAGTCCCGGATCGAACTTCACAGGCTCGTTGACCATGCGCCCCGGATCAAGCCCCGTCGCGGGAGGCGCGAATGAGCTAACGCGCTTGCCCGTCTCGGAGATGGTCAGGCTGGGGATTAGCTCCAATGTCCTTTCCGTCGAGATGCCTTCAAGACCTGTGAGGTGTCCGGCCTGGCTGAGCAGGCTCGAAACTTCACGGCGGATGGGCATCCACGAATCGGTCTCATTGTTGAATCGCTTAATCTGGCGCAGGAAGTGCACGCCCCAGAGCTTGTCCTTGCCCGCTTCATAGCGTAGCGACTTGAAGGGAATCGCCACCTCGACCACATAGCCGTCCTCGTTCAAAGCGCCCTTCGACTCCATCACGATGTCAACGCTGTAGTCCTCTCCGCTGCCTTCTGTGAACAGGCCGTCAGCCTGCACGCCGAGCGGACTGAAAATGAAGACGTAGCAGCGGCGACGGTCGTTGAAGGTGTCCAGATACATGCCGACCGAATCGTCGTCGAAAATCTGGTCGCGCTTGGGCACGGTCGCGCGCACCTTTCCTGGCTCGTCGTGTGCGCGAAAGGCGAAATAGAGAAACTTCGCGTCGTAGCCCATCAAAACTTCCGTGGGCTTCGACGGCGCGATGTTGTCGCCCGGACGAAACTGGTAGAAATCTTTGAAGACGGCCGCCTGTTGCCAGATGGCTTCGTCCAGCTTGCCGTCAATTACCGGCGCCGTGTCGAAACGCGCGGCGCGCACCGGGGCGGTTTTCTCCGGCGGCAGAACAATGCCGGGCTTGCCCGTGCCCGTGGCCGATTCGCCCGACGGCTTCGCATCATTCGACGCAGATGACGAAGGGGTCGGCTCAGGAGTCGGGGCAGGCGTCGCCGGCAGAGAGACCTTCTCGCCCTCCGCGTGCGGCGCGGCTTTGACGGCCAACTCGTTCGACGGCGTTTGTGATGAAGTCAGTATTCCGGTAGCGGTGTTAATAGCGCTCGCGGTCATGTCCGCTGGAGCCGTGAAAGTCACATCCAGCCGGTTGAACTTCTGCGCCACGCTGGCGGTCGCGCCCGGCTGTAAGACGAATGAAAGGTCCAGGTCCGACCCGCGCCTCTCGATCTGAAGATCCGTGAAACCGCGCCCCTGAATATTCTTGAGGGCGGTGGAGAGTTCCGCCTGCGGAATCAGGATGTGAAAGCGGTCGGCTTCGCGGTAAGCCGAGTAATCGTCCAGAGAAGCGTCGGAAGTGATGGTGACGCGAGAGCCTCCGGCCACTTCGCTCGTGCGAAACGGGGCGATGTGGCGCAGACGCGCCCCACCAGTGGTCTGCGCCGTGGTGACAATAGTGCTCGCCAGCGTGAAGAGAAAGATTAAGGAGATGGCGAGTGCCAGCAAACGGCCCTTGCGGTTTTGGCGCTTCGTGCGTGAGGTGAGTGCTGAAAGCGAAGCGACTGCACCTCGGGCGGTGACGGAAAAAGGCAGTCCTTGAATCATTTTAATAGAGTGCTCCCGGAACCAGAAATTTATGATATGCGGTTACCGTTTTGTTGGCTGAAACGCCTTGCGAATGCAAAGTTTCAGAAACGATAAACGTCTGCAAGGTTCTGAATGTTTCGCCTAAATTTCGAATAAATCTGAATAAAAAGGCCCGACAAACAGGCGCTCGCGCGTGCTCGCAAATAAGGACGCGCGAGCGACGCGGTTCGTTAACCTTGAAAAGCAGGGATGAGGAAGGAAAGGAAATTATGAATGATGAGTTTTGAATTTTGAATTACGGCTTTTAATTCAAAACTCATCATTCAACATTCATAATTTCCTTTCCTTCCTCATCCCTTCTCTTATTGCCCAACACGGCGCAGGATGATCCGTCCGTCACCTGTGCGCAAAGTCAGGACTTGCCCCCCCTGTCCGATCTTCCAGCGCTTTAGACGCCTGGACGAACTCGATTCTTCCGTTAAAGTGAGCCCTTCGTTGTCCACGGTCTCGGCATCGGTCTCGACGAACGCGTTGAAGTTCGCAGGCACCGTCAACATGATCGTGCCGTTGCCGGTCTTCGCGGCGAGCTGGGAAAAGCGGCCGTCCAACATGATTCGTCCATCGCCGGTATGCGCCTGGACCGCGCCGTTGAAGTTCGCGACCTCGATGCGCCCGTCGCCAGTATTCGCCGTCAGGCTACCGCCCGAATCGCGCACCTCTATGCGCCCGTCGCCGGTGTTCAAATCGAGATTGCCGTTAACATTTTCCAATTCGAGGCGACCATCGCCCGACGCCATCCGCAGCATTGACGTGCGCGGGACGTAAAGATCAAGGTTGACCAGGGCGCTCGTGGAATAGTAGCCGGGTCCGCGGAGCGCGAACGACTTGTCGAATTCAGCGATGACCGAGATGCTTGATCCGTTCTGGTCCGTGCGCAGGCGGATGCCTTTCATCTGCTGCTCGGTGGCGGCGCGCTTGCTGATTGTGAGTTGGACCTCCTGCTTGTCCCACCCGCGCACAGTGATATTGCCGTCGAAGGTTTGCAGAGTGATGCTCGGCCTGCCGCTCACAGCAAAAGTCTTCGACTCGCGCTCGACAAGGCGCAGCGTGTTCGCGCCATCAACGTTGACGGTGGTGGCGCGCATGGCATCACGGGCGGCCCGTTGCGCTTCGAGGCGAATGCGTTCGGCTTCTCGTTGGGAGATTCTCTGCGCCTCGCGCGCCGCGCGAACCGCTTCGGCCTGCGCGCGTTGAGCATCAAGCTGTGCTTCGCGCTGCGCCTGTTGAGCTTCGAGCCGCGCCCTTTGCGCCTCGCGTTGACCTTCGAGCGCGGCGCGCTGGCCTTCGAGGCGTGCGCGCTCAGCGTCCCGCAGAGCCTCGCGCTGCGCCTCCTGTGCTTCGAGCCGTGCGCGCGCTCCCTCTTTCTGCGCTTCGCGTGCGGCCCGCTGCGCTTCGAGACGCGCGCGTTGGGCTTCAGTCTGTGCCTCGCGTTGCGCCTGGAGTTGCGCTCTCTGGGCCTCCAGTTGTGCGCGTTGGGCTTCAACTTGAGCACGCCTCGCATCGGCTTGCGCGCGCGCCGCTTCGCGTGCGGCCTCGCGTGCTGCCCGGCGCGCCTCCGCCTTCGCCCGATCTACTTCGTAATAGTTATCGTCATCATCATCCTTATCTTTGAGCTTCTCGGCCAGAAGGCTCGTCGCACGGCTCAAGGGCCGCCCATCCTGCGCGTGGCGAATCGTGATGCCGCCGTTGACGTTGCCGAGCTTGATGCGCACGCCGCCCTGTCCGAGCTGGCCCGCGAGGTCATTGCCGACATATTCGCCGCGCCGCACCGGGAGACCGAAATCGTTGCGGATCGCGCCGTGGACCGTCCCGGCCTTGAGGTCAGCGTTGCTGTCAGAGGGGATCGTCAAAACGACGTTGCCGTTGACTGATCCGAGAGAGATAGGGTTCGACGCGTCCAGGCGGTCGAAGGCGGCTTCGAGGCTCCCGTTGATCGTCGAAAGGTTGGTCGTGCCTGTAAGCCCGCGCGCCGTCAGGCGGCCATTGATAGAGGATGCTTTAACGTCGCCTTGAATACCGTCAATATCCAGGTTGCCGTTGATGAGTTCAATCGAGTCTATGCGCGCGTTGCGCGGAACCGTCAACGTGTATTCGACTGTCGCCGGGTTGTTCTCGCGGCCCTTGCCGTCCGTGAACGTCTGCGACCTGTGGGGATACTCTGTTTCGATATGAATGCTGTTCCCGTCGGAGCGGACCAGGATCTTCGCTTCATCCAGACGGTCGCGGCGGTAAGCCATCTTGACGGCGTCCACTTTGACCTCGCTGCGGTCCCATGCCATGACGCGAACGGCGCCGTTGATATTCTCCATGCTGACCCGGCCGCCAGATGCCAGCGGATAAGTTTGATGAAACTCTTCGCGCAACATCTCGCTCTGCTGTGCCGTGGCGATGCTGCTGCCAATGGTCGTGAGCAAAAGCCCGAGGAGGGCGCTTAATACAATTCTTTTGGTGAACATAATCTTCCTCAATACTTTCGTTTCTTCAATCAACGAGAATCAGCCACAGATGAACGCGAATGAACGCGGATTAGAATTGTTTGAATCTGGGTTTGTCCGCGCAAATCTGCGGCCCATTCCTTCTTTACAATTAAGACGCGCGGCGCTGTAGCCTTATGTCCCCGTTGACGGTCTTCAGGTGTAGCTCTCGCCCGCCGCTGCCGATGGTGCCGTTCAGGACTCTGCGGCTGACGCGTCCCAATATTGTCAAAGGGAAGTCCGTGTGGATGCCGCCGTTCAGAGTCTCGGCGCTGACCTCCGTGTTCGTGTCCGGTGGCAGGTCGAGCGTGATTCCGCCGTTGACGGTTTTGAATTCGAGCGCGTCCTTCCAGTCGGCGCGGCCGAGCGATGCGGTGATGGAGCCATTGACTGTTTTGGCCCTGGCGATGCCGGCGGAGCTGACCTTGATGCTTCCATTAACGGTCTTCACATCGGCGTCGCCGGTGAGCGCGCCGGTTTCGACGTTGCCGTTGACCGTGCGTCCGCTAAAGCGTACGCCCTGCGGAACGCGAATCGTGAAGTCAACGTTCACGTCGTTGTTGCGCGTGCTCGAATGTCCGTCCGCTCCGGGCTGGCAATCATTCGGGCGGGAAGCATCGGCGCTCGGATAGACCGCGCAGATCGTCACGCCGCCTTCATGTTCGACGACGCGAATCTCAACCTCTTTGGGATCGCTGCGGCGTCCGCTCTTTGTCGCGGCGACTTCGACCTCGCCGGCTGTCGAAGGTTCCGCGCGGACATCGCCGTTGATGCCTTTGATCTCGATGGTGCGCCCTGCTGCAACGCGCCCACGCCAATTAAACTGATCCGACGACTCACCCTGAGCCGCCCGAGCTGTCAACTGAGGCGAGGCACTGACGACGCTCTCTTTCTCGCTCGCGTGTGCGGTGACGATGCCGTTCAGAAGCGTCTGCCTCGTCCAGCTCTGCGCCAAGCTTTTCAGGCTGCTCAACTGCTCGACGACGAGCGGAGCGGTCACGAGACCGATGATCGCCACGAAAAGAGTTGCTATTAATTTTGATCTCATATTTTCGGTCCCCCTCATCCTGCCTCTTGAGATTCGCCGGAGCCCCTCACAGAGGCAGCGGCTCCTTATTCTTTGTTCTGATATGAGAACACCGCGCGGGAATCGTTTGTGGCAAATAATTTCGTGAACAGTGGTCAGTGGTCAGTGGTCGGTGGTCAGTGAGTCTGAGGTGATTGAGTGACGGGTTATCAGTCAATCACTCAGCTCATCAACCAAGAATCAACTGACCACTGACCACCGACCACTGACCACTGACTACTTCTTCCTCAGCTGGAGCGTCCCGCTGAAGGAGACCAGATTAATGGTCGAGTCGCCTGAGCCGTAGGTGGCCTGGATGCGGCCCGCGTGCAGGAGACTGGCGGGCGAGGTGGAGCCTTTGTACTTAAGCGGAAAATCCGTGACGATCTCGCCGCCTTCGGAGACCCTGGCGTTGATTTTGAACGATGAGTCGGCGGGCAAATCGAGCGTCACGTCGCCCGTCGTCGTGGTAAATGTGTAGCTGCCTCCGCGCGCGAGCGGTCCGGCCATCTCGATGCCCCCGCTAATCGTGTCCGCTTCGACACGCGCCGGTCCGATACGGTCGAGCAGAATGTCGCCGCTTACTGTCTTAATCTTCAGAAAGTCGCCCGCGTCCAGCAGCCGAATGTTTCTCACCTGGATGACTCCGCCGAGCGTGTTGAGGCGCGCGCGCCCGCCCGAATCCTCCAGCGTGATGTCGTTGCCGACGCTCGCAGCCTCCGTCGCCTTGGAGATGCGGCGCAGATCAACTCTCCCGCCCGAAGTCTCTATGTGGACTTCGGTGACGTCGTCAACCTCTATGTCGCCGTCCTGCGTCTTCAGGTTGAGGGTCGCGCCGCGCGGCACATCCAGCAGCAGGTCGCTGTTGGCGCTGCACGCGTTGTCCTCTTCGGATTTATCCGAGACCAGAATCTCGACGCGCGCCGCGGGCGTCGCCTCGTCTCTGCCGCCGACCACATTGGCCTCCACCGTGGCATCTTTATCTTTGGCGCGTGCGCGCACCTCCTGCTTGTCCCAGCCGCGCACACTGATCTTGCCGCTCCCGGTCGAGAGCGTGATATTAACCGTGGCGGTCGCCGCGATGACCGCTTCGCTCTGTGTCTGCTGCTTCTTATCTTCGCCCTGACCCTTGCCTTCGCCGCGTCCGATGCCTTGTCCCTGACCCCGGCCCTGACCTTTAGACTTCTGCGCGTGGGCGCTTCCGCCGCTGCCCGTCAAGAGGGCCGCCGCGAGCAGAACTGTAATGATGGAAAAGTTAAATCTCATTTTCGAAATAATTACCTGCCAACTTTTATCTCGTCGCGATAGTCGGTCTCACCTGCTGGGCGACTGCGTTCAGCAAGTCGAGCTTGCTCTGATACGAGGAGTAAAGAAACTGCGCCGCGTCCGTGTCTCGCGGGTTGCGACGAGCCGCGCGCCGCGTGGCGTCAATGGCTTGATCAACAACCGCCAGGTTGCGCTCGTATTCGGAGCGCAGACTCGGCTTCATGTCCTCCGCGCCGCCCTCGGCGATCTCCGTTGTCAATGAATCAATCGCTTTCAGATAATCCTCCTCGCCCGGCAGAGGCTTCACCGCGAGCTCGTCTCTTTGTAGCTGATCCGGTTGCGGGACCAGAATCGGCTTCGGCTGTTTCTTCTGCTTGTTGTTTTTGCTCGGAGCGCTGTCAGGTGTTCTATCATCCGGCGTTGGAGTTGGGTTACCACGCGGTTCAGGCGTCGGAGATGGCTTGGTCTTCGGATTATCCGTCGGATTGCTGGCAATGAACTCGGGCTCGTTGTTCGTAGTCGCGGTCGGGCGCAGCTTGATGGCCGCGAAGATGGCCGCAAAGGCTATGACTGCGATAAGACTCGCGAAACCGACGGCGCGCTGCGGCGAAACTTTGAAGGAGGCCGCGAGCGTCGAGAGCCAGGCTCCCAAGCCCAACCTCTGTTTCCGTTCGGTGGCTACGGCCGGCCTGTTCAACTCCGCGATGGCTGAATCAATTCGCTCGCGCAGGCGGACGGTCGGAACATCCCAGTTCATCTCCGCTTCAAGGGCCGTACTGAACAGCATCGTCTCGGCGTTGGCTTCATTGAGGGCTTCGGCACACGTCTGGCACGCGGCGATATGGGCCGCCACGCTTTTGGCCGCGTCCGCAGAGAGTTCATTATCTATATAGCTCTGTAAAACGCCTTCTTCGATACAGTCTCTCATCGAATCCCTCCGATCTTGCCGTATAACCTGACGAATTCTTTCCGGCCTCTTGCTATTAAACTCCCGACATTCACTTCATTTAAGGAGAGCGTCTTCGCTATCTCTTTGTACGAGAGCCCCTGCTGCTTCAAAAGCAGAGCGCTCCGCATCGGCTCCTTAATCTTATCAAGCGCGCGGCGCGCCTCTTCAATCTCGGCGCGCCTTTCGTAATCTTCCTCCGGCGCGGCCACCGTGAACCAGCCAGTCGCCTCGGCCCTCCTGGCAAACTCGTCCTCGCGTGCAGTGGCCCGCGTGTTCCCCCTCAAAGTGTTGCGCGCGACGTTCATTGTCACGCGCAGCAGCCAGGCGCGCAATAACTCCTCGCCCGGCGTAGAGTCCAGGTGCTGGTAAAGCCTGAGAAAGACCTCCTGCGTCACGTCTTCGGCCAGCGCCGTGTCGTGCACCATGGCGCGCGCCGTGCGAAAGACAGCGCGATGATGCAGCGTAAAGGCTTCGTCGAAGCCGAGCGGCTGCGCGTTTGTCTCAATCGTATTGGGCATTGAGTCCGTCAAGGCTCTCGCGCTTTCGCTCATATTTCGCCGCTCTCACTACCAAAACACCGCACAAAGGCGGTTTGTGACAATTATTTACTATTGTTTATCATTTCCGGGCCGGTGCGGCAAAAGCGGGAGATTTTCAGACCAGCCACAGAGGCACAGAGACACAGAGAGAAAAAGAGAAAGTTTTATGTCCTATTCTATGCATTATCTCTGTGTCTCTGTGTCTCTGTGGCATCTTTCTGTTCTGGCTGCTACCGTTTACGCCTTCTGATATTGTAGTCTGGACGCACACTCTGGAAATGTTTCAGCGGGGAGAGCGCAAAAGCAATCAAGTTGAACGAAATGGTGCGTCCCTCGGTTCAATCAGAAATCGTATCCGAAGAAAAGAGAACAGGAGTGAGCGAAGAAGAGAAGAGCGCGGAAACGCCAGACGCGGCGCTCTATAACAGCCCTTTCCTGCGCGCCTGTCGCCGCGAGCCGACGACTTACACTCCCGTCTGGCTGATGCGCCAGGCGGGGCGCTACATGCGCGAATACAGGGAGGTCCGCGCCCGCACGGGCTTTCTGGAACTGTGCAAGACGCCGGAGCTGGCCACCGAAGTGACCGTGATGGCACAAGAGCGCCTTAATGTGGACGCCGCTATCATCTTCGCAGACATCCTCCTGATTATCGAGCCGATGGGCATAGAGCTTGAATTCGCAAAGGGCGAAGGCCCTGTGATTCACAACCCCGTTCGGACAAAAGAGGACGTCGAGCGGCTTCGAGAGGTCGAGACGGTTGACTCGCTCAATTACGTCTTCGAGGCGATACGTCTGACGCGGCGCGCCCTGCGCTCTGACGTGCCCCTGATAGGTTTCGCGGGCGCGCCCTTCACGCTCGCCTCTTACATCGTCGAGGGCGGCGCGTCAAAAAACTACGTTCACACGAAATCCCTGATGTACACGGACCGAGGCGCGTGGCACGCGATGATGTCGCTCGTCGCGCGCGGCCTTGTGAAGTATCTCAACGCGCAGGTGGCCGTGGGCGCACAGGCCGTGCAGCTTTTCGACTCGTGGGTTGGGTGCTTGAGCCCGGATGATTATCGCGAGTACGTGCTGCCGCACACGCGCGAAGTCATCCGAAACGTCACTCCGAACGTCCCGGTCATACACTTCGGCACGGGCACGGCCGCGCTCCTCGAACTGATGCGCGAAGCAGGGGGCGACGTCATTGGTCTGGACTGGCGCGTAGATTTAGGTGATGCCTGGCAGCATCTCGGCGACGTGGCCGTGATGGGCAACTTAGATCCCGTCGCGCTCTTTGCAAATCAAGATGTCATTCGAGCGCAGGCCAGGAAGATTCTAGACCGCGCGGGCGGGCGACCCGGACACATTTTTAACTTGGGTCACGGCATTCTCCCGGAAACGCCCGTCGAAAATGTCATCGCCCTTGTCGAAGCCGTCCATGAATTAAGCGCTGCGAAATAATGAGTCTCCAACCTGAATACGATGCTCTGTTAGTTGTCTCGTTCGGTGGGCCGGAGGGGATGAGCGAGGTGATGCCGTTTCTCGAAAACGTGCTGCGTGGAAAGAAGGTTCCTGTGGAGAGAATGCGCGCCGTCGCACAGCACTACGAGCTGTTTGGCGGCGTGAGTCCGATCAACTCGCAGAATCGAGCTTTAATTGCTGCGCTCGAAAAAGAGCTGGAAGCAAGGGGCCCGCGCCTTCCTGTTTACTGGGGCAATCGCAACTGGCACCCCTTTCTGGCGGATACGCTTCAGCGCATGGCGGATAACGGCATCAAAAACGCGCTGGCCTTTTTCACCTCGGCTTATAGCTCATATTCGGGCTGCCGACAGTACCGTGAGGACATCGCGCGGGCGCAGGCGAAAGTCGGTGACCGTGCGCCGCAGGTCTGGAAACTGCGCGTCTTCTATAATCATCCGGGCTTCATAGAGCCTTGCGTTGAGAACGTTCGCCGTGCGCTTAATCAGATTCCGGAAGAGAGACGCGCGCGCGCACACGTTGCGTTCACGGCGCACAGCATCCCGCTTTCGATGGCGGCAAACTGCGATTACGAGGCGCAGTTGCTTGAAACCTGCCGCCTGGTGGCCGAAGGCGCGTGCCTGAAGCGTTGGCGACTCGTCTTTCAGAGCCGCTCGGGGCCGCCCACGCAAAGTTGGCTTGAGCCGGACATCCGCGATTACCTGTCGGAGTTGAAAGAGGCCGGAGGGGAAGACGTCGTCGTCGCGCCGGTCGGCTTCATCTCCGATCACATGGAAGTGCTCTACGACCTGGACACGGAAGCACGCGCGCACGCTTCGAAGATCGGGTTGAACATGGTCCGCGCTTCGACTGTCGGCGCGCATCCAGTCTTCGTCAAGATGATTCGTGAACTGATTCTTGAACGCATGAATACGGATTCACCCAGACGTTATTTGGGAGAGCGCGGCGCGAGTCACGATGTCTGCCCAGTGGATTGTTGCCTGATGAGCACCGGTAAATAAACTCTTCTTTGCGCCTCCAGCGTCTTTGCGAGAGATAATTTCTCGCAAAGACGCTGGAGGCGCAAAGAGAGAGTCGCCCGTAATAGAAGTGAGAAACGAGAAGCCGAAACGAATCGTCATCATCGGCGGCGGCATCAGCGGTCTCGCCGCGGCTCATCGTCTCGTGGAGCGGAGGGCCGAGGCGCGCTGTAAGGTGGAGATTATGCTGCTTGAGGCGAGCGCGCACACGGGCGGCGTGATTCACACTGAGCATCGCGACGGCTTCCTGCTCGAATGCGGACCCGATTCTTTCATCTCCGAGAAACCCGAAGCGGTCGCTTTGGCGCGACGCCTCGGACTCGACTCGCGACTGATCGAGACGAACGCAGAGCACCGCCGCAGCTTCGTCGTGCGCAAAGGGCGTCTGCACGCCGTGCCGGAAGGGTTCCACCTTCTGGCCCCGTCGCGCCTCTGGCCGTTCGTGACCAGCGGCATTTTCAGTTGGGCCGGAAAAGCGCGTATGGCGCTCGACCTCCTTTTACCCGGACGCGCCGTAGCCAACGGCAACGATGACGAGAGCCTCGCGCAATTTGTCAGGCGCAGGCTCGGGCGTGAGGCCCTTGAGCGCATGGCCCAGCCGATGGTCGGAGGAATCTACACGGCTGACCCTGAGCAGCTCAGCCTGCGTGCGACGATGCCGCGCTTTCTTGAGATGGAGCGCGAGCACCGCAGCTTGATTCGCGCCATGTGGAAGCGGCGTCGCGAGCAGCCCGCGGCGGATTCGAGCGGGACGAGCGGCGCGCGCTACAGTCTCTTTCTCTCCTTTGACGAAGGGATGCAGGTGCTCAGTGACGCGCTGGTCGAGCGCTTGAAAGATGTCTCGATACGCCTGGGCGCGAGCGCGAAGTCGGTCACTTTCGACGCGACGTCAGGGTGGTGGCAGGTCCGGCTGAGTGCTGGTGAAACAATCGAAGCCGATGCTGTCTGCCTTGCGCTTCCGGCCTACACGGCGGCGAAACTGCTCTGCGAGGTGGACGCGCGTCTCGCCCGTGAACTAGATGCAATTCCTTACGCCTCGACCGCGACCGCCAATCTGGCTTACAAACGCGCGGACATCCAACATTCGCTCGACGGCTTCGGCTTCGTCGTGCCGTTCATCGAGAGCCGCACGGTGCTGGCCTGCACTTTCAGCAGCGTGAAGTTTCAGGGACGCGCGCCGGAAGGCCATGCGCTCCTCAGAGCTTTCGTCGGCGGCGCTTTGCAGCCGGAGACTTTCGCGCTCGACGAAGACGAGATCGTGGCCCGCGTCCGCGACGATCTGCGCGAGTTGCTGGGAATCGAGAACCGGCCGCTCTTCGCACGCGTGGAAAAGTGGCCGCGCTCGATGGCCCAATATCACCTGGGACACGTCGAGCGCGTCGCGAGAATCCGCGAGCGTTTGAGTGCGCTTCCGGGTCTCAAGCTCGCTGGCAACGCCTACGGCGGCGCGGGAATCCCCGATTGCATACGCAGCGGCGAAAGCGCGGCTGATGAAATAATGGCGAAAGTTTTCGGTGCGACCAATGAGTGATTCTAGAGAAGAAGGCCGGGCGCAGGCTGCCGGCTCAAGTCCCAGGGAGTCGCGCGGCGCTCAGGCCATCGCCCTTGAGATTCACGCGCGTGAGGGCGAAGCGCGCGCGGGCACGCTCAGAACCCGGCGGGCCACTATCGAAACGCCAGCCTTCATGCCTGTCGGCACGCTCGGCACGGTCAAGGCGACGCGCTTTGAAGCGCTCGAAGCGGACGAGCTCGACGCGCGAATCATTCTGGGCAATACCTATCACCTGTGGCTGCGCCCGGGCGCGGAGACCATCGCGGCGATGGGCGGCCTTCATCGCTTCATCGGCTGGGAGCGCGCCCTTCTGACGGATTCCGGCGGCTTTCAAGTCTGGAGTCTCGGCGCGTTGCGCAAAATCAGCGAAGAGGGGACGGAGTTTCGCTCGCATGTTGACGGGAGCCTGCGTTTTCTCTCTCCGGAAATCTCTATGGAAGTGCAGGCGGCGCTCGGCTCAGAGATCGTGATGTCTTTCGACGAATGCGCGCGCGGCGACGCTTCCGCAGAAGTCGCGCGAGAGAGCATGCTTCTGACGGCGCGCTGGATGAAGCGCTCGCGCGCACGCTTCGATGAGTTGCAGCGGGAAGCGATGGATACAGGGAGGATTGACGAGAGGGAAGCACACGCATCCTCTGTAATGACTCCAGACTCCAGACTCCAGACTCCAGACTCTAAATTAAGCGGGGCGCAGGCGCTCTTCGGCATCGTGCAGGGCGCGGCTCACCTGGATTTGCGGCGCGAGAGCCTCGCGCGCACTGTCGAAATCGGGTTCGACGGGTACGCCCTCGGCGGGTTGAGCGTCGGCGAAGAGAAGAGCGTGATGTACGAGGTCGTCGCGGAGATTGCGCCCGAGATGCCTGCTCACAGCCCGCGTTACCTGATGGGCGTCGGGACGCCTGAAGATTTGGTCGAGTGCGTCGCGCGCGGCGTTGACATGTTCGATTGCGTGCTGCCGACCAGAAACGGGAGGACCGGGCAGGCTTTCACTTCGCGCGGTAAACTTAACGTCAAAAACGCGCAGTGGGCGCGCGACCGCGGGCCCCTGGACGAACGCTGCGCGTGCGGCGTCTGCCGTCGCCACTCGCGCGCGTACCTCAGGCACCTCTATCAGACAGGGGAGATGCTGGCGAGCATTCTCCTGACGCACCACAACCTCTTCTTCTTCCTTGACACTATGCGGCGCGTGAGGCAAGCTATTCGGTCTGGCGATTTCACGCGATTTCGGAGAGAGTTCCTAGAGGGAGTAAGCTCCGGGGTTGACTGAACAGGCGGGCCGCCCCCGCAGATGGTTTTAAGGGGGGCGTGAGTTGCGCGCCTTTCAGTGAGAGACCGGGGCCAGGGGGTTCGCCTGCCGATTTCGCGCGTCGTCATTAAAGCTCTTGTTATTTCGTATCAACTCATAAATTCAAATGTCTATCCTTTTACTCTTCTTTGAAAATGGCGGCGGGGGCGGCAATTTCCTCCTCGCCATCCTGCCCTGGGTTCTCATCTTCGGCGTCTTCTATTTTCTGCTGATAGTCCCGCAGCGTAAGCGGCAGCGGCAGTTGCAGGAGACGATTGCGAGTTTGAAGGCGGGCGACCGAATCGTCACCAACGGCGGCGTCGTCGGCACGATCACGGCCGTGCGCGACAACACCTTCTTAATCAGAAGCGGCGAGAAATCAATTCTGGAAGTCTCGCGCGGGGCTGTCGCCGGATTACAGGCGGAGGAGGAGGAGAAGAAGTGATGAGTAATGAGTGATGAATGATGAGTTAAAGACGGTTCTTACTCATCACTCATCACTCATTACTCATCACTCATTATTTCAGTCATGAAGAAAAAGAATTTAACCCGGCGGTTTATCATCATCACGGTCGTGACGATTGTCGGCCTTTATCTGGTCTTCGGGCCGCATCGCCGCCCTCGTCTGAGCGACTTCACTCTGGCCGGAATCCAGAACTCCATGAATGAGAACATTCGTCTCGGCCTGGACCTTCAAGGCGGCGTCCACCTCGTGATGCGGGTCAAGGTCGAGGAATATCTCAAGTCGCTGGCCGAAAACAACGCCACGATTGCACTCGAAGCGGGGCAGAAGGTTGAGGCCAAAGTCAAAAGCGCCGGCGCGGTCTTTGAAAAGGACGAGAAGGGCAACGTCAAGCAGAACAGCTCGTTCAGTTTCTACGTCACCACCGAAGACGGGGCGAAGCTCAACGAGCTTCAGGAAGAGGTCAGCAAGAAAGTAAGTACGCAGGAATGGTCGCCCAGGGTGCAAGGCAATACCGTCACGTGGACGTTGACGGGGGCGGCCGCCGCTGCCCTGAGCCAGCAGGCGACCGAGCAGGCTTACAGCACGATTGACCGGCGTATTAACGAGTTCGGCGTCACCGAGCCGACGCTTCAGTATCACGGCGCCGCGGGCTCGAATCAGATCATGCTTCAGATGCCGGGCGAAAAAGACCCGGAGCGCGTCAAAAGACAGATAACGGTCGCCTCCAAGCTCGAACTGATGCACGTCGTCAGCCCGCCCGCTCCGATGCCGATTCAGACCTTTGAGACCGAGAAAGAGGCGCTCGATTCGCTGGGCGGAACGGTCCCGGCCAACCGGCAGATCTTGCCCTACACCGAGAGAGACGATCAGACGACTGCGGCGAACCAAAGCTCTGATCCGAAGGCGGGCAAGCAGGAGAAATACGTAATCGTCGAGCGCCCGTCCATCATCGAAGGCAAGGACCTGAGTCATGCCGACGCCGGCCAGGGTCAGAGCGGTGACAGCTTCGTCATTAACTTCGGGATTAAGGCCGCGAGCGCGCAAAAGTTCGGAGAGTGGACGGGCGCGAACGTCAATCAGTTCATGGGCACGGTCCTGGATGGTAAGGTCAAGTCAATCGCCTCCATCAACTCGCAGATTTACGATTCGGGACAGATTACCGGCAACTTTACCAAGGAGTCGGCGGAAGATCTGGCGCGAACGCTGCGTGCTGGATCGCTGCTCGCTCCGATTGAGTATCAGGAGGAGCTTACGGTCGGGCCGAGTCTCGGCGCGGATTCAAGGCGTTCGGGGATCATCGCATCGGTCGCCGGCCTTGTTCTGGTTATCGCCTTCATGCTCATTTACTACCGCGGCTCCGGAGTCAACGCGGTGATCGCCCTGCTCTTGAACATGCTTCTGACGCTGGCGGCGATTGTGATCTTCAAGGCGACACTGACGCTGCCCGGCATCGCCGGACTCATCCTGACCATAGGCATGGCCGTTGACTCGAACGTGCTCATCTTCGAGCGCATCCGCGAGGAGCTGGCGACAGGGAAGACAGTCTCCTCGGCTATCGAGCAGGGGTTCAACCGTGCCTTCGTGACGATCATTGATACACACGTCACGACCGTCGTCTCGGCGATCTTCCTCTACTTGTTCGCCGGCACGGCGAGTCTGATTCGCGGCTTCGCCGTCACGCTCGCCCTCGGTCTGGCGATCAATCTGTTCTCGGCCGTGTATGTGTCGCGCACGATCTTTATGTGGGTTCTGAGCCGGAAGGGAAAGCGCGCCGAGACGCTCAGTATTTGATTACGTAAATCGTAAATCGTGAATCGTAAATAGAAATTCCCTCTACTTACGATTCACGATTTACGATTTACGATTCACGATTTACGATTCATTATGTTTCAACTTTTCAATAATGTTCGCGTTGATTGGTTACGGCGTCGCCGTATTTTTATCGGCATCTCTGTCCTTTTGATGTTAGCGGGGTTGGCCTCCGCAATCGTCCGGCAGGCCGTGCCGGGCGGGACTGACGCTTTCAACCTGGGTGTGGATTTCAAGGGCGGGACGGTCGTGACCGTACAGTTCAAGCAGATGCCGTCGGCTGACGTCATCCGTGAAGAGCTCAGAAAGCAGGGGATCGGCGACGCCGTCATCCAGCCGGTGACGGACAAGGCCAACCAGGTGCTGATTAAAGTGCCTCGCCAGGACACAGCGGCAGCAGGGCAGGGGGCGGAGGATGTTCAGTCTCAGGTTGATGCCGGAAGCGTGAAAGTCATCCAGGCCCTCAAGGCTTTCGGCTCCGAGGGCGACGACTTTAACGCTCCGGGCGTCGCCTACAAGGTTGTGGGCAAAAATGCCGTCGGCGCGGCTGCCGGACAGCAGCTGCGCATTCGGGCCATCACGGTCACTCTGCTCGCGCTGGTCGGGATGCTGCTTTACATCGCCATCCGCTACCAGTGGACTTACGGCGGCGCGGCCGTCATCACGGTGTTTCACGACGTGCTGGTGACGCTCGGCTTCTTCTCGATCTTTCAATGGGAAGTGAGCCTCAACGTTCTCGCGGCACTGCTGACGCTCGTCGGCTTCTCCGTTAACGATACCATCGTGACTTTCGACCGCGTGCGCGAGAACCTGAGGCTGCACCGCCGCGAGTCGCTCTACAAAATCACCAACGACGCGATCAACCAGACGCTGTCCCGGACAGTGATTACTTCCGGCCTGGTTTTCCTCTCCGTGCTCGCGCTCGTGCTCTTCGGAGGCGAAGTCCTGCGCGGCTTTTCGCTCGCCCTCTTTATCGGCATCATCATCGGGACTTACTCGACCATCGCCATCGCCAGCCCCATCATGGTCTGGTGGCAGCAGCGCATCGAAGCCTCGAAAGCGCGGATGACGAAAGCCCCCGCGGGCGGAGGACGCGCCTCGGGCGGCGGAGGCAATCAACCGCCTCGCGCGCGCAAAGCCAAAGCCGGCAGCAGTGGCGGCGGCGTCGTCAACCAGCCGCAGGGAGCGGCCAGATCATAAGGGCAGAACTCCGAGAGTCAGAATCCGGAATCCAGAATAAAGGCACGAGGCGGGAAGTCCTGTCGCGTGCCTTTCCTTCTGGATTCCAGGTTCTGCTTTCATCGCTTTTCCGCTTGACTTTCGTCTTGTTTACGGCATAGACTGCCCGCGTTGCTGGCCAATTAAATATTTAACGAATCGCGCCCGCGTATCATGTGTGTGAACGGACACGGAGGCGCGGTCGTCTATGCTGAGATGGCGTGTTTGGCTCTACAGCCCCGCGCGATGTTGGTCGGCAAGACTTACACGGCGAATCAAAAGCGTCGGATGACCGCAGCTTCCCCTTTCATTACGTTAGTTCTTACGCCGGCGGACTGAGCCGTGTTTGAGAAGCAATCATCAGGTTTCTTGAGTTTTCGCACACTGACCCTTGGCACCGGAAGTGGGAGAAAAAGCAAATGTTTGATCAGTTAGTAGAGTCAACCGTACATCACGAGGACAGCTCTAGGAAGGGTTGGTTCTTCCTGGGCACCTTCACCTTCTACTTCATAGCAGCCCTGATCGGCCTGGTCTTAGCCATCAACGCGTATGACAGGTCGCTGGCGCTGCCGCAGGCCGACCTGAAGCTCATCGCCGAGGTCGCAGTCGAGCCGCCGGCGCCGAAGCCGCCGGAAGAGAAGCCGGACGAGCCGAGGCCGCAACCGAAGGCCCAGACCGAGGTGCAGGTGCCGACCGTCACGGAATTCGCCACGACGAGGGCGGAAGCGGCAGAGGTCGGGAAGAAAACAGCCGCCGCGAACGTGCCGCCGGACGTAGCCGGGGCCAGACTGGGCAAGGAGAACATCATTCCGGAAGGCGGCGGCAACCCGTTCGGCACCGGCACAGGGCCGCCGACCAGCACTGCCCCGCCGCCGATCGTGGACGCAGAGCCTCCGCCGCCGCCACCACAACCGACGCCCGTGCCGAAGCCGCGAGCGCCGATCTCAGGCGGCGTGCTGAACGGCAAGGCCATCTCTTTGCCGAAGCCGCCCTACCCGCCGATTGCTAAAGCTGCGAAGGCTTCCGGCACGGTTACAGTGCAGGTGACGATTGACGAATCCGGCAAGGTGATCTCGGCCAAAGCCGTCAGCGGGCACCCGCTCTTGCAGCAGGCGGCCGTGCAGGCAGCCTACGGGGCGCGGTTTACGCCGACGCAACTGTCAGGGCAGCCAGTGAAAGTCACAGGCGTCATCACCTATAACTTCGTTGCTCAGTAGCACGGGATTCACGCGGAAGCTGTCATTAGATGTCGGAGCGGCTTCCGCGTCGTAATCTTGACTGGAATTAATTCTATTGAAACCTTATTGGAGGGGTTTACCGTGACAATTCTAACAAGCCTTTTCGGAACGAAGATCTACGGCATCTTCATGTTCTTGCTGGAAGCAGGTGCCAATCCGGAGGCCAGCCCGGCGGCCACTGCGGCGGCTGGCGCGAGTCCTGCCAGCGACAAGGGCAAATTCTCGATGTACGAGATCTTCAAGAATCTCGACGCGGTGGCTTACACGGTGGTCGGCATTCTGTTGTTGATGTCCGTCTACTCGATTGCGATCATGGTCGAGCGCTACCTGACCTACTCGCAGGCCAAAAAGCAGTCGCGCGAGTTCGCGCCGCGCGTCGCCCAGGCCCTGAAGAACGACCGTATCGAAGAGGCCATCAACATCAGCGACAAGCACAGAAGGTCGCACCTGGCGATGGTCGTCAACTCCGGCCTGCAGGAGTTCCGCGCGCACGAGCAGTCGGCTGAAATCTCCGGCGATGAGATCGAAGCGAGTAAACGCGCTCTGCAACGCGCCATTGCCATTAAGACCGCAGAGTTCCGACGCGGATTGTCTGGATTGGCGACCATCGGCTCGACCGCCCCGTTCGTCGGCCTCTTCGGCACGGTGTACGGCATCCTCCACGCCTTCCAGAGCATGAAGACGGGCGGCGCCGGCATCGAGACGGTGGCGGGCGGTATTTCCGAGGCGCTGATTACGACGGCGCTCGGGCTGATAGTCGCCGTGCCTGCTGTGTGGCTCTTCAACTACTTCACGGGCAAGGTTGATAGCTTCATCGTCGAGATGGACAACTCGGCCTCGGAGTTGATTGACTACTTCCTGAAGAACCGCTCGCGGCAGTTGAACCCTTAAGGGGCGAGAGTAGAAGGGCGGGCGCTGTGGTTGGCTGAGGTGGTCCGGGCTTCCGAGGCCCCGGATCGCGCGCGCGAGCGCCCGCTTGTGCGGGAGTTCAAGTTTAAGGAGAAGTTGTTATGGGAATGAGCGCAGGCGGCGGAAGCGGCCTTAACTCTGAGATCAACGTCACGCCGATGGTGGACATCATGCTGGTGCTGCTCATTATCTTCATCCTGGTCACGCCGAACCTGCAGCAGGGCGTCAGCGTTGACCTCCCGAAGGAGACTAGCAGCGCCAGGGAGGATCAGGCCATCGCTTCCAAGGACTCAATCGTCATCTCCGTGAAGCAAGACAAGGATACGAAGCAGGGGAGGTTTTACCTCGGCGAAACGGAGTACCAGATCGGAGACCCGACCAACGCGAAGGACGCCGGGCGGACGAAGCTCGCCGCGATTCTCAAGCAGGAGCTTGAAAAGAAAGAGGACGCCAAGCGGATCGTTTACATCAAGGCCGACATTGACGCCGATTACGGCAACGTCGTCGGCATCATTGACCTGATCCGCTCGGAAGAGGCCGGCAACACGCGGAAGATCGGGCTGGTGGCGGACAGGAAGAGAGAAGTGAGCGAAACGACCACTCCAGTCCCAGACTAAAGGTGCGACGAAGGGCGACGGGACGTAAGATTGACGGAAACGAGTTTTTCTCGGAATAAGAAGAGGAGTTTGAACTATGGGAATGAGTTCTGGGGGCAGCGGGAGGGCCGTGCCCTACATCAACGTAACGCCGCTGATTGACGTGCTGCTGGTGCTGTTGATTATCTTCATGGTGGTGACGCCGCTCAAGCCGAAGCGCTTCATGACGCAGATACCGGAGCCGCCGCCGCCGGGCGCGCCGCCGGACGCGGCGCCCGTCTTGGACACGATGAAAGTGAAGATCTACGGCGACCGCCCCACAAGACCCGAGGATCAAGCTAAGAGGAACATGGTCGAGTTTATCCACGCGAAGGGTGATGCGTTAGGGGGAGACTTGGTCGGCACTTTCAACGAGGACGGGCAGTACACCGGCGGCCAAGCGTTAGCCACTATGGTCAAGAACGAGTTCAACAACCCGCAACGGGCCGAGGATAAGAGAACGGTTTACATCCAGGCGCCAAAATCATTCCCCTACGGTAAAATCGTCCAGGTCATAGACACAATCAAAGCGGGGGGCACCCTCTGGTGTGCGGAAAAGGGGAAAAAAACCGCGGACCCGGACAAACCGTCAGCAAACGACTGTCCACAGGTTCCCGTAGGGTTACAGATTGACTATCTGGATCCTCAATAACGATCTGAATTCTGTCGGGCGTCTTCCGGTGTTACTGGCTGACGCGCTTGAGGCCCAAGCTAGTCAGGGAGGGGGCGCTTCGGAACAGTGGGGAAGCGCCTCGGTAAATCTTCCATTCGGGAGTAATTAACTGATGAAACTCTCCGCACCTAAAATCGCTGTCCTGGCTGCAATCGCCATCACGATCCTCGTCGTCATTCTTTTCGTCCCTATCAACAGCATCCGCGCCAAGAGCCAGCTCAACGAGGGCGTCACCGCGTTCAGAGATAGAAGATACGACGAGGCCGAAAACTACGCCCGGAAGGCGATGGAATTAGACCCGAACAACGAGGACGCGCCGAGGCTCCTCTCCGCCGCCCTTCACTCGCAGTTTCGCCGAAACAACCCCCTCCCTTGCTACGAGGACACCAAGGGGGATAAGGGAGACGACGTTAAGCCCGACGGAAACCGGAAAAGGGCTATAGAGGCCATCGCTTTATACAAGAAAATGATAGAGAAGAAGCCGGACGACGATGATCTGTACAAGGCCGTCTTCGGGCTGATTGACGGCCTGGCCGAAAATGCCAGACAGCAGGCGGCGAAGGCTGCGGAATACAAGGCGAATCCGAGTGCCGCGGTGGACAGCAAGGGGCAGCCCCTCGTCTGCTTAACCGACCCGAGTAAGACGGCGGACAAGATTGACTGGGGCAAAGAGGCAGATGACTGGAATAAAGAGGCGGACAAGTGGACGAACGGTGAGGGCGGTCTTAAGAAGTGGATCATTGCTCGCGCCGAGAACACGAGAGTTGACCCCGGAAAGAGGGCCGAGGCCTACCTCAGCCTCGCCAGTCGCAACCAACAGTGCGTCAAGGACGTGACGGACAGGCATCAGGGGACGGTCGAGAAGGACGGCAAGCAGATCATCCAATACAAGAAGCCGGAGGGCGAGGAGGACATCAAGAAATATAACGATGCGCTGGCCTGCAACGAGGAGGGGTTGCAGCAGGTCAAGCAGGCGATTGACCTGGCTGAGACCGAACGCGCCTGGGGCGAGATGTACAAGCTACGACTGCAGGCCGTCTGGCTCGCAGAGATGGGCGGCAACGACGAAAGGAAGAAGCAGTACGAGGATTTAGCCAACCAGGCACTCCAGAAGGTCGGGGAGCTGCACAAGCAGGCGGCGAATACGGCTTCTTCGTCCCAGCAAGCCCAGCCGCCGGGTAAGTAAAGCTTAACGAGACTTGTTTCGGACCCGACGCTTCTGAACAAGGCCACACGCGCGATAGGTGATGCTCGACTTTCGAGACGGGCATCACCTATTTGCTTGAGTAAGCAGCGAGGGCCGGGCAAAGAAATCGCCGGCGACGCATCTAAGGTTCCCGGGGGTGTGGTTAACCTATGAAACTTTCGCGCCATCGTCTCGGTCTCTTCTCTTTAGTCCTGCTGGTTCTGACCTCTGGCTGCGGCTACGTCAACGGCATCCGCGCCAAGAGCCAGCTCAACGAAGCCGTCTCCGCCTATAAATCCAGTAAGTATGAGGCGGCGGAACAGCACGCCAGAAAAGCGCTCGAATTGGACCCGGCCAACGAAAACGCGACCCTTATTCTAGCCATCATTCTTCAAGCGCAGTATCGCCCGCTCGACGCGAGCGATCCCAACAGGATGAAGGCTGAAGAGGCCATAGGGTTATACAGGCAGATTGAGGAGAAAAATCCGAACGACGAGCAGGCGTTTAAAGCCGTGACCGTATTGTTCGATTATCTCGCGCGGGCGTCGGAGCGGCAGATACTGGAAGCCGAAGAACAGTCCCGAAAGAGCAGGCCGAAGGCCGAGAAGCTTCGGTGGACTGAAGAGGCAGACCGCAGGCGAAAGGAGGCAGCCAGATTGTCTGAGGAGCAGCTCGCCTGGGTCAAAAAGCGCGCGGAGAATAAGACGGTCGCAGACCCGGGGCGGTCCGAGGCTTATGCCTTTCTTGCCGAGAACAAGTTGAGATGCTCGAAAGCCATCACGGAGAGAAACGTGCAGCCCGCTCGAACAAACGGCGGCTCGCTGGCCGTCAAATTTAAGAAGCCGGAAGACCCTGTGGAGTACGACAAGGCGGTTCAGTGTATCAATGAAGGTCTGGAGCTGGCTTACACCGCGCTTAGCCTGAACGTCGAGAGCGAAGCCGCCCTGGCAGCGAAATACAGGCTGCTGCTGGAAGCCGGCAAACTCGCCCGGATGGGCGGGGATGAGAAAAAGGCCGCGGAGTATGAACGGCAGGCCGTGCGCGGAAGGGACCAGGAGACTGGGGACGGTCGGTCCAAAACGGCCAGCTATTGAAATCTCGGAAGCTCGTTCTCGCAGAGGTGGGGCCCGACTTTCGAGGCGGGCCCCACCTATTTGCTATAATAAGTGGTCAGTGGTCAGTGGACAGTTAAAAACCTTCGCTTTTAGACTGACCACCGACCACTGACCACTGCTTTATGATTCGCATCGAGGACATTGTCGGCAAGGTCGGGCGGAATCATCCGCAGGCGGACCTGGATCTGTTGCGGCGCGCCTACTTCTTCTCGGCGCGCGAGCACAAAGGGCAGACGCGCGCCTCGGGCGAGCCCTATCTCGTACATCCTCTGGAAGTCGCCAACATTCTCGCCGACATGCGGCTCGACGAGGTCTCCGTCTCGACGGGCCTGCTTCACGACGTGGTCGAGGACACGCTCGTTGATCTGGAGACGATTCGCAAATATTTCGGCGACGAGGTGACGCAGCTCGTTGACGGCCTCACCAAAATTTCCCAGATCAGCAATGTCTCGCACGAAGAGCAGCAGGCCGAGAACGTCCGCAAGATGCTGCTGGCGATGGTCAATGACGTTCGGGTCGTGCTGGTCAAGCTCGCGGACCGCCTGCACAACATGCGGACCCTTCAATACCTGAAGCCGGAAAAGCGCAGGCGCATCGCGCAGGAGACGATGGAAATCTACGCGCCCATCGCGCACCGCCTCGGCATGGGCAAACTGCGCGGCGAATTAGAGGACCTGGCTTTTCAGCATCTGCACCCGGAAGACTACCGCGACCTGACCGCGCAGCTGGAAAAACGCCGCCCCGTCAACGAGGCCTTCCTGAAAGAGATTACGGCCAGCATCGAAGAGAAGATGCACGAGGCGGAGGTTCCTTACGCGCGCATCGAGGGGCGCATCAAGCGTCTCTATTCAATCTGGAAGAAGCTGAAACGGCAGATGATAGACCTGGATCAGGTCTATGATCTGGTTGCGGCGCGCGTCATTACCCCGAACGAAATTCGCTACTGCTACGCCGCTCTCGGCGTCATCCATAACAACTGGCGCCCCGTGCCGGGACGTATCAAGGATTGGATCGCCACGCCGCGCGACAATCTCTACCAGTCGCTGCACACTTCGGTCATCGGTCCGAAAGGGCAGTCCTTCGAGGTCCAGATTCGCACCGAAGAGATGCACCGCATCGCCGAAGAGGGTGTGGCCGCGCACTGGAAGTATAAGGACGACAAGCGCGGCTCGCGCGAAGACGACAAGGCCTTGCAGGCTCTGCGCTCTCTGGTTGAGTGGACGCAGGACGTCAAAGACTCGCGCGATTTTCTGGACTCGCTGAAGCTCGACCTTTACCCGAAGGACGTTTACGCCTTCACGCCTATGGGCAAGGTCATCCAGTTGCCGCGCGGCGCGACGACAGTTGATTTCGCTTACACGATTCACTCCGAAGTCGGCAACACCTGCACCGGCGCGCGCATCAACGGCCGGATGGTGCCGCTGCGGACACAGATTCAGAACGGCGACGTGGTGGAGATTCTGACGACCTCGAACTCGCATCCTTCGCGCGACTGGTTGAATTTCATCGTCACTTCGCGCGCCAAGAATCGCGTGCGCCACTGGGTCGCCGAGCAGCAGCGCGCGGAGTCAATCGAGATCGGGCGCAAGCTTTTCGAGAAAGAGGCGGCGCGTTTTCAGCTCTCGGCCAAGAAACTCCTCAACGACTCGGACGGCGCGCTCAAGCGCATCGCGGGCGAATACGGCTACGGGCGCGTTGACGACCTCCTGGCGGCAATCGGCTACGGCAAGCTCATCCCGCGCAACGTCATCGCCAAATATCTCGGGCCGGAGAAGTTTGAAGAGCTGGACACGCAGAAGGAGTCGAAGCTCCGCAGCGGCATGCGCGCCGTCAAGCGGCTGATCCGTTTGGGCGAGGATGCGATTGTCGTGCGCGGCGTGGACGACCTGATGGTGATGCGCGCACGCTGCTGCAATCCGCTTCGCGGCGAAGACATCGTCGGCTACATCACGCGTGGCAAGGGGGTCGCCGTGCACTCGACGCGCTGCAAGAACGTCCGTCAGTTGATGGTCAACCCGGAGCGCATCGTCGAGGTCGAGTGGGCCGGAAAATCCGACAACGCCGCCTACGCCGTCAAGCTGCTGGCGATAACGGAGAATCGCACGGGCATGATCGCCGGCATCACCGGAGCGATTTCAGATATGAAGACTGGCATCCGCGACGCGCGCGCCTCGGTCGCACCCGACGAGCGCGGGCGCATCGAGGTGACGGTCGAGGTCTTCGACGTCAAGCACCTCGACAAGGTCATCAACTCCATCAAGAGCGTGCCCGGCGTGCTCGATGTCGAGCGCTTGCAGGGAGCCGCCTAACGACTGGACCCGAGCATTTACTATTCAAGCCCTCGCACAGGTGCGAGCCTCCTAATCTACTTTTGCCTTCCTCTCCCGCCTTCTGTTAAAATGCGCAGTTTGTTTGAGGAAGAGAAAAAGAGGCTGTCCGTATAGTGAGGGAGATCATCAAAACAGAGAACGCGCCGGGGGCCATCGGGCCGTATTCACAGGCTGTGAGTGCGGGCGGATTCATCTTCGCTTCGGGGCAGATTCCTCTCGATCCGAAGACGGGCTCGATGGTCGCGGGCGGCGTGGCGGAACAGACAGAGCAGGTGATGCGTAACTTGAGTGCCGTGCTTGAGGCGGCCGGGACCACTCTGGCGCAGGTCGTGAAAACGACAGTCTTTCTCGCCGACATGAATGATTTCGCGGCAATGAACGAGGTTTACGGGCGCTACTTTCAGGAGAATCCGCCCGCGCGCGCGACCGTTCAGGCGGCGCGCCTGCCGCGCGATGCGCGCGTCGAGATCGAAGTCATCGCGCTGGCCGGAAAAGAATAACTACCTGCAAAGGACCGGGCCGGTCTAGTCACGGCGTTGGTCCCACACAGGTAGCTGTTGGATTGAAAAGATGGAAATGTCGGCTCAGGCTGCTTTGGCGATTTTGCCCGCCTTGATGCAGCTCGTGCAGACCTTCATGCGCTGGACTCCGCCCTGCGGGCGCTGCACGCGTATGGACTGTAGATTAGGGTCGAACCGACGGCGGGTCCGATTGTTAGCGTGAGAAACATTATTACCGAATTGCGGGCCTTTGCCGCAGACTTCGCATCGTTTAGCCATGATTATCTATTACCTCCGAACATGAAAACCCGTAAGAGCAATCTTACATACTTAAGAACAGATGAATCTTAACGGAAGATTCGAAACGAGAACTTATAACAAACGAGTTTCAGAAACGTCAAGCAGGGGTGAGGCGGAAGCTTAAAAAGCCCCGCTACCAGCAGTCATCGTCAAATTTGAAGGAGTAGAAAGTGTCCAGAGCAATTAACAAAACAGGTCTTTTTGTCGTCATCGCCATCCTGGCCTTTTCTTTGGCCGGTTGCGGCAAAACCAGCGGGACGCAGGGCGGCCCCGCGAACCCGAATGACGCCGCCGCCATCGTCAACGGCAAGGAGATCAAACTGAGCGAGATTGATACCATCCTCAATCAACAGTCCAAAGGCCAGAAAGAGCAGCTCTCAGACCTTGAGCTGGCCGCCGCGCGCCTAGAGATCCTCGACCAGCTTATCAGACAAGAGGTGCTTTACCAGCGCGCGGATAAAGATGGGCTGCTGCCGAAGGATGATGAGGTCACGCAGATGATTAACGAGCAGAAGCTGCAAAACAGGATGACCGAAGAGCAGTACCAGAAGATGCTCAAAGACAACAATCAGACAGAGCAGCAGCTGCGTGACTTCTGGAAAAAGAACATCGCGGTTAAAAAGCTGCTCGATAAAGTCGGCAGCACCATCAAGGCCCCGAGCGAAAAAGAGCTGGAAGATTTCTATAACAATAACAAGCAGCGATATGTCAGCGCGCGGGGCGTGGGACTTGCAGCCATTGTCGTTGATCCGGCGGACAACGGCGCGACGGATGACGCCAAGGGCGAAGCCGAAGCCAAGCAAAAGGTTGACATTATTTACCAGCGGCTGAAGAACGGGGCGGATTTCGCAGACGTTGCGCGTGAGAGAAGCGAAGATCAGAGCAACCTGCGCGGCGGCGACATCGGTTTCTTCACGGAAGAACAGTTGAGGCAGTTAGGCATGCCGCAGGATTTAATCACCAAATTCTTCACGCAGATGCAGAACGGCGACATCGTAGCGCCGCTGCATATGAGCAACGGCCGGTGGTATATCTTCAAGTTGACCGCCAAACGCCTGCAAACTGAGAATCTGACGCTGGATAATCCGGACGTTCGCAAGGACATCACCGACGGCATCATCGGCCAGCGCAGGCAAATCTTAACGACGGCGTTTATCGAAGTGGCGATGAACGAGGCGAAGATCGAAAATAAGCTCGCCGCATCCATCGTTGCGAGTCCTGATAAGATGAGCGGCCTGCGGCCTGCGCCGGCTCAGCAGCCGAGCGCCACGCCTTCCGCCAGCCCTGCGGCCTCGGCCGCGCCTCAAACAGCGGCCAGCCCGGCAGCCACTGCCCCCGCTAAAAAATAGTGACGAGTAAAGAGTGACGAGTGACAAGAAAGGCTTTTACTCGTCACTCGTCACTCATCACTTGTCACTGCCCTATGCTGTTCCGTCTCTCAGATGTGCATAAGTCTTATGGCTCGCAGGAGGTCTTGCGGGGCGCGTCCGTGCAGATAAACAGGGGCGAGCACGTCGGGCTGGTCGGGCGCAATGGCGCGGGGAAGACGACCGTTTTCCGACTGGTGAGCGGTGAAGAGACGCCGGACCGCGGCGACGTCGTGCGCGCGCGGGGCGTGCGCCTCGGGCTGCTTCAGCAGCACGTCAACTTCGAGCCCGGCTCGACGGTCCACGAATCCGCGCTCGCGGCGTTCGGCCACCTGCAACAGATCGAGCACGAGATGCACCAGCTGGAGCATCGCATGGCCGAAGCGGGCGACGAGCTGGACAAAGTGCTTGAGCGGTACAGCGAGCTACAGCACGAGTTCGAGCGCGAGGGCGGATTCGAGTACACGGCCAAAGCCGAGGCCATCCTGCAAGGGCTAGGCTTTACACGCGAGACCTGGAGCATGGAGACGGAAAAGCTCTCCGGCGGGCAGCAAAATCGGCTCGGCCTGGCACGGCTTCTCCTGGCGGAGCCCGACGTCCTCCTGCTGGATGAGCCGACCAATCACCTGGACGTTGGCGCGGTCGAGTGGCTCGAAGAGTTTTTGAATACCTACACCTCCGCCTACGTCATCGTCAGCCACGACCGCTACTTTCTGGACCGCACCTGCCGCCGCATCGTCGAGCTTGAGAACGGGCGCGCGGCAAGTTATGCGGGAAACTATTCCGCCTTTCTCGTCGAGCGCGAGGAGCGGCGCGAGGCGCAGCAACGCGCCTTCGACAATCAGCAGCACCTGATTGCCAAAACAGAGGAGTTCATCCGCCGCAACCTCGCCGGGCAGAAGACCAAGCAGGCCAAGTCCCGCCGCAAGATGCTCGAAAAACTGGAACGTATCGAAGCGATCCGTCCCGATCAGGCGTCCGGTGATTTTCGCCTGCAGGCGATTGAGCGCGCCGGCACGCAGGTGCTGACAGTCGTGGGCGCTGCGGTCGGCTACCCAGGGCTTGTCCTGGCGAGCGACATCACTTTCACGCTCAGGCGCGGCGAATGTCTCGGAATAACGGGACCGAACGGCTCCGGCAAGACCACGTTCGTCAAGATGGTCCTCGGCAAGATTCCGCCCCTCGCGGGCGAGATGCGCTGGGGCACAAAGGTCCAGATAGGTTATTACGCGCAGCAACTGGACGACCTGGATGATCGCAACGAGATCATCATGGAGCTCAGGCGCGTCGCGCCTTCAACGGCGACAGCCGGGGAGCTGCGCTCGTTTCTCGCCAAATTCCTTTTCACGGGCGACGACGTTTATAAGCACGTTCGCGATCTGTCGGGGGGCGAGAAAGGCCGTCTCGCCTTGGCCAAACTCATCTACTCGCGCGTCAACGTGCTCGTGCTGGACGAGCCGACGAATCACCTGGACATCCCTTCGCGCGAGGCTCTCGAAGAGGCTCTGGACGCGTATCAGGGCACGATCATCACCATCAGCCACGACCGTTATTTCCTGGACCGTGTGGCGACGCAGATTCTGGCGCTCGATGGCGCCGGGCGCGCCGAGCATTACGACGGCGATTACACGGAATACCACGACTGGAAGGCAGCGCGAAGCAAAGAGCAGGCGCAGGCAGAATCAGCGCGAGCATCGGAAGAGGCCCGCCCGCAGGTTAAAGAGAGAGCGAAAACCGGAGCGACATCCGCAAATAAAACTAAGGGTGCGAAGAAGGGCGACAAGAAGCAAACGACTCGCGGTTCGGAATTAATCGAGGCGGAGATCAGTGAGGCCGAACGGAGGCTGGCAGAGCTCTCAGAGCAGATGGGGCAGCCTGAAATCGCGCGCGACCCCGTGCGCCTGCGCCTGATCGGCGACGATTACAAAAGGACGGACGCGCGCCTGCGCGAGCTTTACGAGGAATGGGACCGCGCGGCGGAGACTGCGAGCGCTTAGAGAGTAGAGGGGGCCAGGCCCCCTTTTTCATTTAATCCAGAAGTGAACTTGCTGCGACGCGCTTGAGTTTCCAACCCGGTCAGTCGCCGAGACCTGCAAAACGTAGCGTCCCGGCGGCAACTGGCTCAACGGAATCTCGGTCCAGTAGGGCAGGCGCGCCGTGTCGCCTGTCTCAGGCACCTTGCCGCTGGCCGTGTTGAGGACCTGCCGGTTGTTGCGCAGCACCTGCGCCTGGACCCAGACGTCGGTCCCGTTCGCGCCACGCGCCGCGTTGTAAACGTAGGTCTGAAAGCGCAGGACGGAAGCGCGCGAAAACTTATGGTCAACGTTGACCATGAGGGGGCGCGGGCCCGCAGTCTTCGCTCCACTCACCTCTTCGTCCTTGCGTTCGCCCAGAAACAGACTGCTCAAAGAAAATCTGCCAGCCGCTCTATCCGGAATCTCGACCCACTCGGCCGCACTGCCCGTGCGCCCGCTCCCGCGTTCTCTGACCGCGACGCGCACCTGATAGAGACCCGGCTTCACGCGCAGTTGTTGGTTCCAGACGACCGGCTGCTGCGCGCTCTGCGACTGAGGAGTCACGGTCAGCACCTGTTTGAAGCTGTAGATCAGGCCGCGGTCATCAACGGCTGCGCCGATCACGTCAACCTCGCGGTTCTTTGCGGAGGCCTCCGAATCGAAGCGGAACGCCTCACGCTCTATCTGCATGGAGATTTTCAAAGAGGTCCCGTCAAGCAGGTGGACGTAGCCGACTGAAAGGGATGTCGGCAGAGCGCTCTGCGGGACGGAAGACCCGAGGGCCGTGAGTATCTCCGCCTCGGGCGTCGCGGGAGGCGAAGCCTCCCTCTCGGGACTGTTCGACTTATCTCTCGCTGCCCGTGCCAGAAACGGCGTCGCGTAGAAGTTGCTGCGCAGGCGCACGCGCAGGTCCGGCCGATCTTTGATAGTGATTTTCAGCCGGGCTTTCGCGTCGCGCTGCTCGTCCGAATCCGGCCTCCACGCCAGCACATAATACTCGGACGTTTCCCTGATCGCCTGCGTGATTCCATCTCCGACCGAATTGGAATTGAGAATGGCGCGCCCGCCCGTTTCGTCCGCGAGGATGCGTAAGGGCTCCTGCGTCGCCGTCATTTCGCCGAACAGCAGGCTCGCCCTGCGGCTCGAAAAGTCCGGGTAATCATTCGTGCTGGCGTCAATCGCGGAATCATTGAAAGTGCCGCGCAGGTCCATCGTATAGACGACGGCCCCGGCCTGCGCCGCAGCCTGCGCGACGCGGCGCATCATCTGCGCCGAGTCCGCCTTGCGCGTGTCAATGACGAAGCCGTCCGAAAGAAAGAAGAAGAGTTTGCGGCCCGGGATGCTCGCCGACGAGTGGATCAGGCTTCTGAGGGCGTCGAGCGTCGCGGCCGTGTCCATCCTGGTCTGGGCCTGGACCTGCCTGATGCGATTCTTCAGCAAGGGCCCGGCGGAATAGGTGCTGGCCAGTTTGTGGTCCGCTTTCCGGTTGCCGGCCCCCATCTGCTGCTCCATCTTCGTTGATTCCATCAGGTAGGCGAAGAGCTCGCGGTTGCCGTAGTCTTCTATCTGGCTCGCTGCGTATTCGCTGATCCGTGTCTTCCCCGTGTAGGCTTCAGGGTTGCGCTTGTAATTGAGTCTGGAGATGGCTTCGCGCAGCACGGCGCGGTTATCCGTCAACTGCTGCAGGAATCCTATCTGCCCGCTGGTCGAAACAATCGCCACGCGGTCGTCCGGGCTCATCTGCTCCTCGACGAAACGCTTTAAGGCTTCGCGCGCGCGCGTCAGACTGGCCCCTCCCAGATGAGCGTCGTCAAGAAAGAAGAAGATAATCCGCCCCATGCTTTGCGCGCTCGCGGAGTTGCGTCTCTCTTCTTTGGGGGTTGTGTTCCCGCGCGTCGCCGCCAGCTGCGTCGCCTCGTCGGAGCTGCCCGCCGTCACGCGCTCGAAGAAGGAGAGGGTCTGGATTTTGCCGTCGAGACTCAGCTCGAACTGCGCGGGCCGCAGCCCCTCGACGAAGCGCCCCTGTTTGTCGAAGACCATCACGTCCGTCTGCACCAGCTCGGTCTTGATGCGCAGGATGTCGTCCGTCTGTTCTTCCACACGATTTTGTCCACGCGCGAGAGGCGTGAACGGCGCGAGACAGAGGGCCATGACGAGAAGGGAAGTTGCAACGAAAGCGCGCTTGGTGAATTGCATCGGAGCCGTCCTCAACGAAAGGGATGCTGATTAATACGCGGCGCGAACGAACCGGGCTACGTCGTGGCCGCAAGTGGCTTAGAGTATAACCGCAAGTTTACCGGGCGTGCCAGTAAAGCGGAGGACCAGCAGGCATGAATCTTCAGAGGCGACGCGGTCCGGTTGAGGGCGGCGAATGCTTGGAAATGGGCCTGGAAACGGCCTCTCGCGGCTTGACCCGGCCCGCCGCTTCGTTTATATTTCGCTGGCTCACAAGGCACGATGGTGAGTAAATCCCGCCGTTAGCCTCCGGTCAGCAAATTTCATAAGGTCGCAATTTTCCAGAAGAACCCCTTTACCCGATAGGAGTATTACGCGCTCTCAAAAAAGCAGAAAGAGCGTTCACAAAGCTGGCCGCCGACAAAGCCGCTCAGCGATATTTAGGAGATATGATGAAGAGATTTAAAAGCGTGGCTTTAATCGCCGCCATTATCATGTGCGCCGTCGCCGGAGGAGTTGCCTCCGCCGACAACCCCAGCACTGACCCGATTCTTGTTGAAGAGCGTGGGTTTCGCGTCCAGCTTCCCAACGAAGCCTGGTTGTTCGAGAAGCCTCAGGCCCACGACGTCAAGGCGCAGCTCAAGCATTCGCAGGATGCCGTCCAGATGCGGCTGCAAATCACAGAGAATTTGCGTAACTGGACCGACTTGAAGGTGATGGAAGAGTATCAGAAGTTCCAGAAGAAGTTGGACCGTTCGCTCTCCTTCGACAAAAACATCAAGACGGCTACGGTCAACAACAGGACCTGGTACGTCCTGAGCGGCATGAGGGGCAGCACCCCGCTCAGCGTTCAGTTCAACTTCGAGAAAGAGAACGTCGTCTTCGTGACCTACGAAGCGCCGTCGGCGGAGCTTTTCCAGAAGTACGTTGCAGACCGTGACGCCTTCGTTTCGAAGATCGAGTTCGGCGTCGTCCCGGTCAAAAGGTTCGCCGACTACGACGCGCTGGAGATCGAGGTCGTCCCGGTCGAGAACGCGAAGATGGACATAGACGACACCGCCAGCCTCGCCGTTGACATCAAGAATCTGGTGCCCGCGGCGGTTTTCAAGGAAGTGCGGGCCGGGCGAACCAACGCGAACGGCAAAACCCTGCTGCTCTCGCTTCAGGTGAAATTCTTCAAGCGCGGCAGCCGTGCCAAGCGCTACCTGATCGGCTTCGGCACGGGCAAGTCCGCTCTGGATGGAGACATCATCTTCACGGATAAGGAGACTGGGAAGGTCGTTTACACCGCGCAGGTCAGCCACGAAGTAAGCGGCGGCATCTTCGGCGGTTCGAGCTTCGATGGTGTCGGCGATCAGGTCGCCTCAATCATCAAGCGCAAGAAGTAAGAAGAACTCAAAAGCGAAGACCGCGAGGGGGCTGGCATAAGAGTGCTTATGCCAGCCCCCTTTCGATCTTTGATAGCAGGTGATGGGCGCGCGCGCTCACCTGGCGGGCATAGCGAGCGAGTCCAGCGAGACGCTGAGCTTGTTCATGTCAACGTGGCCCGCGATCCCGTTAATCTCTCCAGTGCTCGTGTACTGCCACATATTCCACTTCGGCCAGGGAGCGGGCAATTTGGGCTGGTACCTCGTGTAGGAGGCGATCCAGAGCGGGCAATCACCGAAGAGGACCGCGTCGCCGGTCCCGCTGTACTTCGTGATGGCCCCAATGTTGGGCTGCCACCAGGAGGTCGCCGTGTAGATAATCGGGTAAACTCCGAGGGCTTTGCGAATATGCGCGACGTAGCGCCCGATGTTGGCGACGCGCGTTTTCTGAGGAAGGGCGTCCCACCGATCCTTACCTTTAAAAATATCCCACTCGATATCGAGCGCGGGCAAAAGGTCCTGATTGATAGCGGCGGTTGCCAGAAACTTTTCGGCCTGCAGGTCCGGGTCCTGTGACGCGCACATGAAATGGTAAGAGCCGACTTTAATGCCTGCTGCTCGCGCCCCCTGGACGTTTTTGCCGTACTGATCGTCGGTTTGAAATGCGCCGTTGGTGGCTTTGATAAAGACGGCCGTGCAGCCCGCCGCGCCCACCTTCTGCCAGTTGATATTCCCTTGCCAGTGAGAAACGTCAATTACGATTGGTTCAGCCATTTGAGCCTCCATGATTGTCTGGATTGAAAGGAGAGCGATTCTGCCGCATGGAATGCGTTCCCGGTTTAAGAGGGCGAGCTATTGACAGTAGCGCACGGCGGTCAAGATGCTCGTGAGTTGAAACCTTGACGATAGATCTCCTGCTGCGATGCTTGTCAAGGGATATTTCTTCTGAGGATGCCGCAGGCGCGCAGAAGATACTACAAATGGCTCGCTTGACACAATCCCGAACGCTTTGCTACTTTACGGCTTCGCTTTTTCGAGAGATTTAAGGCGAATTTATAAGGAATGTAGGCGCGTAGCTCAGGGGTAGAGCACTACCTTGACACGGTAGGGGTCTGCGGTTCAAATCCGCACGCGCCTATGCCATTTTCGGCCAAAAACGGCGGAACAGAAGCTGAAGCATCGGTTTTTGTGCCGCCGTTTGTGCCATTACCTGTCTGAGTCTTGAGAGTTAATGCCTGTAATGCATTCCGCTTGGCCTCTAATCTGATATGGCTGTATCGCTCAAGCATCCGGCGCGAGACGTGTCCGGCAATCGCCAGAATGGTTTGCTCGCTCGCTCCTGATTCCGCCAGTTCTGTGACCGCATGGTGGCGCAAATCGTGAAACCTCAGTCCCTTTAAGCCAGCCTTCTCTCTAAGCTTTCTCCAAGCCTTTTTCCAGCTTCCAATCGGTCGTGTAGGATCGAATGACGACGCGTGCATACCTAACATTTTCTTACCGTCAAACCGTCCCACAGGCTTGAATGTGGCAAAGACAAAGTGTGATGACTCAACGTTCCCGAACATCTCAGCGCGTGCGCGCAGTTTCACCAATACCTCATAGGCGTCAGGGGTCAAAGGTATGATGCGCTCTCCTGCTTCCGTCTTACTCTTCGGGACGGTTAGCGTTTCGTCCAAAAGATTTATGTCTCTCCAACGTAGTGCCTTGATCTCGCAGGCCCGCATGGTTGTGCTGAGAGCGAGAATCGTAGCCCAACAAGCTGTTTCCCATTCAGGTTTCAAAGAGGCTGTTTCAAGCAACTGAGTCTTTTCGTCAGGCGTCATTGCGCGCCCGATACTACGCGGCTCTTTCAATGGCTTCACATCATCAGCGAGAGTGTGCCAGAGTTTCGCTCTCTTCAAGATTCGGCGTATAACGCCAATTTCCATATTGAGCATAGCAGCACCCACACTCTGCGCCGCGCGCCATTCACGATAATCAATCAATCGTTCAGCCGATATTTTGTTGAGCGGAGTTGCCTGGAAGTATTCACGCGGTCTGACTAGCAACTGCTTCTCTTTAAGGTAGCTCGAAGGGGAAAGCTCAAGCTTGCGGCTGGCTAAATACTTATCTGCGGCTTCTCCGAAGGCGAGGCGGGCGAAACTTTGGCTTGCGACCGTAAGCTTGCCTTGCTCGGCTTGCGCGATCTTCTTATTAGCCAGGGAACGCGCTGCACGCTTGTCTGTTGTGTCAAGGCTCAAGCGAAACCGCTGACCGTTTACGCTCACATCGAGCCACCAAGTATCGTTACGCTTATAGAGTCGCATTTTTTACTTTCCTCTCTTAGCCTTATGTTGTTTCCGTTCTAACTTGAGCGCAGCTTTTTCTTTTTCAGTGAGTTTCGCGCCTTGATACAAACCTTGTCGGTATCTTTCACGGTAACGGCGCTTCCGAATAATGTCTCCACACCTCGCAGAGCATCCCTTCTGTGTCGTGCGTCCAGCCCAAAAGACACGTCTGCAAGCCTCGCATCTACGTATGCGGGCAGCTTCCACCCCAGCTATAGCTTCTTCTAGCTTATTGGGTTGGATTTCGATTTTTCCTTCTTTGTTAACAAAGAAGAATGACGCCCCTCCCATCATACGAATAAAAGTACCGCCTCTTGAGTCTGGGGAACTTTCGTTATTGATAATAATCATGGTGAAAGTAAGGTATGCATCTTCCAGCAGTGTGTATCGCTCTATCGTAATATCCATGACCGCGCGGCGAAACACTTCTTCATCGCCTATTTCCTGTTCAAGATTGTCTGGCAGCTTCATGTACTCGTTAAAAGCTTCGCTCTCTGGCAACCGCGCGCAACAATCCAAAGTAGCCTGAAACTTTCCTTCATTTGTGTTTATGTCGTACTTGTCCTTGAACTCATAAGGGGTAGGCAATATTCCAAAGGGAAATATATTCATAAGATCAATGAAATAAGCGAGTTTTGGCGGACAAGGATTGAAACGGGATGCCTGTTGAGGCTCCTTATCTTTATTTTGCTTGATTTTTGATGTCTTAGGCATACCGCAGGCATGTTATCATCAAGGTGTATGGAGGCGCAATCATTATTACGTGGAAGGAGTCAACAATATGGAAACACCAGCAACGACATCACGTATCGCATGGAGCATTGCTGAGATTGCAGACGTTACCGGCTTGAGCATCGGGTTCTTGCGGAATGACGTGCGGCGGGGTGCGCTACAGGTCAAGAAGTTCGGGCGTCGGGTATTAGTTCTTGATTCTGATTTGAGAGCATATCTGAATCAAGGTAGCAGTCATCAGGAAACAGACGAAGAGAAGCTATCGGCATAAGTCATCACTATTTGCTCTTGCTGATGATTGATACTGTTCAATTTCGTCATCAAATCCCAATGCCATCTCTAAAGGGGGTGCAGGATCGCGGTTTTCGCCGCGTAAAGGGCCAGCCATATAAGTGGGTGTGGGACTATCAAGTAACCGGCAAGACGGTCCCGCGCCTGACGTGGCGATCAACAGAAGGGGGAGATTGGCTGACGGTAGAGGTATCTCTGCCAAAGTTGCTTTACTCAAGCAATGTTTTTCCGCTCACGGCTGATGATATTAGAGAAGGTTTAGAAATGATCTCAGAGTTTGTCGAGCATACTGCTGGGGTGGTCTTTGAGGCATCTGAGGCGCTCGTTGGTAGAGTTGATTACTGTCACGGCTTTCAGGTTGGCAGCGAGAATATGATGCCGTATCTCTCTGCCATATCGCGCGCAAATTATCCTAATCTCCCTTTCCCTAGCATTAAGCGGTCGTCAGTGACATTCAGTAACAAAGCCAGGTCAAAGGAAATTCAGCTTTACGATAAGTGGGAAGAGATGTCAGAGCAGTTCAAAGAGGGAAAGGCTACCGAGGATCAGCGGGATAGTGCATTAGGTTTCTTGAGATTGGAAGTCAGACACCGAACTTCTCCGGCCTGCACACGTCTCGCAACTAAGCACGATCAGCCCAACCGCACGGCTAAATATTTATTGTCACCTGATATTGCTTATCGAGAGATAGAGGAATCTTTAACCGCTTTGGGCTTGGATCGCCCCATAGTAGCTGTTGACGGGCGCGTTGATGGTATTAGAAAGGCTTTTGGAGATACACCCCTATGCCGTCGCTTACTTGGATTTATTACCCTCTTAGATCGGTACGGAGAAGGGTTCTGGAAACATGGTTACGGCGGATATAAAAAGAGTAAGTACCACGAAGAAGCCAAGTTGCTTCGTGGCGCGGGGCTTTGGCTTTACTCAGAACAACCGTTGCCCGCGTTACAGATTGAGCCATTTGAGAGGCTTGCTAGAGCAGCATAGGGGAGGAGAGTCCAGAATAGTAGGACGGAAAGTGATAGTACTACTCCCTGAAGTGCTTTATTGGGTATGAGGGGTTCGGTGCATGAGCGTTAATGGGGCTAGACCTACAAGACGAAGCAGGCGCGAGATAGAGGCTATCAAGGAAGCCATCTCTCAAGCCTTGATGGAAGATGCTCCGATGACCGTCCGGCAAGTCTTCTATCGCCTTGTCAGTTCCGGCGTGATTGCCAAGACGGAAGGTGAATACAAGAGTACGGTTGTGCGTCTGCTCGGTGATATGCGCCGCAATGGTGAAATCGAGTTTGATTGGATAGCCGATAACACGCGCTGGATGAGGAAGCCTCGCACCTACTCTTCGCTTGAAAGTATGCTCAAGCGCACGGCTGAAGCCTACCGTCGCTCTGTGTGGGACAATCAAGAATGCTACGTTGAAATATGGCTGGAAAAGGATGCGCTCGCTGGCGTGCTCTATGAAGAGACGGGAGCATGGGATGTCCCTCTGATGGTCACTCGCGGCTATCCTTCGCTCACGTTTCTGCATGGTGCGGCAGCAGAGATAGCCGAACTAGACAAGCCTGCCTATCTTTACTACTTCGGCGATTATGACCCGTCTGGCCTCGACATCCCGCGCAAGGTAGAAAGTGACCTGAGAGAGTTCGCTCCCTATGCTGATATTGAGTTCGAGCGCGTGGCCGTGACTCGTGAGCAGATTGTAGAGATGAACCTGCCTACGCGCCCGACGAAGCGCACAGACTCACGCGCCAAAGGTTTTATCGGCGAGAGTGTAGAAGTTGATGCGATACCGCCGAAGGTCTTGCGCCAGATTGTGAGCGACTGCATCACTCAGCACATAGATAATGATGCTTATTCTGTGTTGCTTAAAGCAGAGGAAGGTGAGCGGGCTACGTTAATGAGTCTCATAGGTAACAGTGCTATGTAACACACTTATAGTAGGCTTTGCCCAATGGGATATAGGTTGCTACATAATTATTTCCAACAAAGTGGAAAATGTATTATCATTAGCTGTACTGTTTCACGGATGGCACAACACGCTGGTAAAATGGGAGCACTTATCGAATCAATTCAGATTCAAGATACCTTCCGTCCGCTTAATCAGGCGGAGAAGAAATTCGCCCCTAGCAACATTACGTTGAAGGGAGATACGTCCTTGCTCACAGAGGGTGGTCGTGTATCTATCATCGGTTCCCGTGCTGCCTCTCCTCAGGGCTTGGCAAGAACTCGCCGCCTCGCGCGGTTACTTGTTAAAAATGGGGTGACAGTTGTGAGTGGCTTAGCAAAGGGAATTGATACAATTGCTCATCGTACAGCAATTGAAGCTGGCGGGCGAACGATTGCAGTTTTAGGAACACCGATTGACGAGGCATATCCTCCTGAAAATCGAGAACTCCAAGAGCTAATTGGTCAATCACATCTTCTAGTAACGCAATTTCCCGTTGGCTACCCGGTTCTTAAAAAGAACTTTCCGGTGAGAAATAGACTCATGGCCTTAATCTCCGATGCAACAATAATTGTAGAAGCAAACAATAAGAGTGGGACAATTCATCAAGGATGGGAAGCTCTTAGGCTTGCTCGCCCATTATATATTCTTGAATCGGCTCATGATCCTTCAGACTCATCTTGGTCATCAAAGTTTCTTGGTTATGGAGCGCAATTACTTTCTGATGAATCATTTGATAGTCTTTTAGAATCAATTCCGAGTCATAAGCCATCGTTAGTTGATGCAGGGTATCCCTTCTAACATCCCTTTTGTCTCCTTCTTACAGTATGCCCCTCAGGGAGCATCTAACACGTCTCTGGAATCTAAGGCGGTAGTGCTTAAAATAAAAACTGATGGTTTTTATTCTAAGAAGCAAATAATCCCTTATGCTATTGAAAGATTCGAGCACTACCTAACAGACTTAGAAGAGCATAGAGACTGGTTCTCTCCGAGTACGTTCTTAATTCCAACCCCTCGAAGCGCCCCGATTGTAACCGGAGCAGTATGGCCGAGTCACCGCATTTGCGAAGAGCTAAACAGCCGAAAACTAGGAGGCCATATTTTGCCATGCGTTAGGCGCATGGTCGCACTCCAGAAGTCAGCAACGGCTAGGGGTAACAGACCAGACCCTATAGATCATTATAAGTCAGTAGAAGTTGACAGTTCGACGCCTCGATTGTTCCAGCCTGAGAGAATTCTATTGGTGGATGATGTGGTTACACGAGGCTCTACGTTTCTTGGAATAGTGCCGAGACTACAAGAGAGTTTTCCCAATGCGGACATACTATGCTTTGCTCTTGTTAGAACAATGAGCAGAACGGATATTGATTCGATGGCGGCTCCGGTAGTTGGTCATATTACATTTGATGACATGATGCCCCACCGAGAGCCTTAGTGACAGAACAAGGGGCGATTTTTTATAGAAGCAAATATTCCCTGTCCCCTTTAGTATTCTTCGGGCAAAAGAATCGTCGTTGCAGAGCGGTCTGCCTCAGTGATAACCCACAGTTTCACGTCTAACGCCGTCTTGAAAGCTGAGAAGATTCTCAAATGCTTATCCACGGAGAAGAGGTTTTCTTGATGGTCGTCGTCTGAAAGACAGCCCTGCTCAAGTCGAGCGTGACGAGCTAGAAACTCGGTTGGCGTCTGCCCCGCTTCGTACATCGCCTCTAATGCTCCTGGCGTGGCTACAAGACTGCCAAGCGGAAAGCTGACAGGCGGATTCGTCGGCTGCTGTTGGTTAGGTGCTGGTTGTGTCTGCATCGTGTCTCCTTTGGTTAATGGGGCGGCGAGGTCGCCCCTTCGGGTTAAATCCAAAAGGCGCGGTCGTCGTGAGAATCGCGGTAAAGGCGCAATTCAAGCTCTGAGTATTCGTCGTCGGATAGATCATCAATCTCCTGCTCTATCTCGACGGGCGGAAGTTCGACGGGCGGCGCGGCTGGAAGCGGAGCGGGTGTTAGCATGACGCTCCTTTCCGCTTTAAGAAATTGCAGGCTATATGGCGACCATCCGGCATGATGGCGTTCGGGTAGCGTGTGACGATTGAATCAATAGCTGCCCAGAATCCACGTTGACACTCTTCGCGTGTGAATTTGTGGCGGTTGGGTTGGGGCTTGCGCGGTGTGCTATTATCTTTTTGCATCTTTTCAAGTTCTCCTTAGTCGGTGGATGTGGATTGATGCTTAACGGGGCGGGTGTTCGTAGCATCCGCCCCGCTGCTATTAGCGGCTCAGATAATGATGCCGCGCACTCTTTCGACTTTCCGGTTAGGATCAACGCACTTGGCTAAAATGCGCTTGATGTGCTTGTCTTGGCATGTCTCTTTCTTCATGGCGTCTCCTTAGTCGTTGGAATCAGGTCTTGCTTTATTTCCTGACCTTTGTTAAGATTCATTATAGACATATTCTTACACTTGTCAAGAATATTCTACTTACGTTTGTTAAGAAAATACTTCAACCGCTAGGTGGCTACTGAATGACTAAAAGGAAAGAAGAGGGCGCTATGGAAGATTTGATTTCGCAGGCTGAAGCTGCCCGGATTCGCGGTGTGAGTCGTGCGGCGATTGCTGATCTAGTGGAGAGGGGGCGGCTTCAATCTATAAAGATTGCAGGCCGCGTGCTTGTTTACCGGAGTGATGTTGAAAACTTCGAGTCTCAACAGGGCTGGCCTAAAGGAAAACCGCGCAAGTGAGTCAAGCTTGCATCTCACTTTTGCGTTGCAGGGATTTCGGCGAGGTCTCTCAATAGTCTTTTGAAGCCTCACATGATAATGCTACTTTGGAAGGGAAGCGGCTTGGCGTTTGTTCGAACGCCTCTCTAAATCTATGGATATTAAATATATACAGCCTGACCTTCCGTTCGAACAAAGTAGTCTGCCCTCATTGCTTTCAGTTAGCGAGATTTATGAGAAAGCGGACCAATCCCTATTACAAGAGCTGAAAGAGGACAGGCGCATTGAGCGTAAGCCTGTAGGTTTCGGGGCGGATGCTTTAGGCATCTATTACTCAATGTGGGCTAACACGCCGCCTGAAGGCGGCCTCATAGCTTTAGGCGTTGAAGACAATGGAATTATTTCCGGCTGCCTGAAATCGGAGATTAAGCACATTAACAGAATAGAAGAGTCGTGGGACGTTTACTGCCCCGATGCTCGCTGCGAATCAAAACGGATTCCAGTACAACGTGCCAATGGAGAAGAAGACTTCGTTTTACTCATTCGCGTTTATTACAACCACAGAAGGGTTGTGCGAACGAGTAAAGGTGAAGCATGGATACGTCTTGGAGATCGTAAGAAAAAACTAAATGAAGAAGAAATTAGAGAGCTAGAAATTGATAAAGGGCAAATTGATTTTGAGCAAGAGCCTGTGGATTACAAGTATCCTGAAGATTTTAACTTTGACTTAATTCAGCAGTATGCGAATGGCTTTCGAAAGAGTAGAGAAGGAAGGATTCGGGAAGACATTACTAATGAAGAAATTCTCGAACTTCAACATCTGGGAAAACTAGAAGCAAGTGGTTTCGTACCAAATGTGGCATGTGCGCTTGTCTTTGCTAAAGACCCTCAGCGCGGCTTTCCCGGTTGCAAGATTCGATTCTTGAGATTTGAAGGCGAGGTAGAAGGAACGGGGGAACGGTGGAATCCGATTAAAGATATACACATTGATGAAGGTTCTATTCCCTTACAACTAGCTGAGGCAGAGAAGGTCATTGAATCACAACTTCGCACGTTCACACGGCTCGAAAGCGATAATAAATTTCATACCGTCCCTGAATATCCTAGAACCGCATGGTATGAAGCGTTGGTCAACGCTTGCGTTCATCGTTCATATAATCTGAAAAAGATGAATATCTTTATCAGAATGTTTGATGACCGATTAGAAATAGAAAGTCCGGGCAGCTTCCCGCCTCTGGTGACGCCGCAGAATATCTATGAGACTCAACATGCCCGCAACCCTTTCCTGTTCGGCGCGATGTTCTACCTAAAGTTTGTTAGAGCGGCGCGCGAAGGTGCGCGCCGGATTCGTGAGTCAATGAAATTGTATGCACTACCCAAGCCGGAGTTTTCACAAAAGGATGCAGGCTTTCCTTTCGTGCGAGTAACACTACGAAACGATTACAAGCAAAGAAAGCAGTTGCTTGATTCAGACGCAATGGCAATCTTAGGTGAAGCGATTTTTAAGACCCTCACACAAGAAGAACGCAGGGCTATTAACTATGCGGTAGAACATGGGAAAATCAATGTGAGTGACCTGATGCGCCTACTTCAGAGCAATTGGCATCATTCCAAAAAAGTCCTTGAAAGGCTAAAAGCGAAAGGCATTTTTGATGATAAGAGGCGCAAGGACATTGAGAAGGACACGCACGCGGTCTATTTCCTCAAACGCCCTAAAGATTAGTGGTATAATCAGAGCGGGCTACGTCTGAACTGTTTGATAGAAGACGTAGCCCAATTGTCTTTTCTGTCCGGTTCAGACGTGGCCTCCCAAAACTCGCTGAGGTTCACGTCATGTCACTACAGAATCAAATAGCAACTCGCCGCATCCTGCTTGTAGCACAACGAAAAAAGGCTGAAATCGAGGGGAAGAGAAGGGGCATACCTGCGCGTGAAATTCCGTAGAGTATAGGATTCTCCGAATTGCTGAATAGATTTGCAATCAATAAGCTGAAAAGCGTGCGGAACGTGGGCGCAATTCGGTCACTTCTGAAGACGATAGAGCGGCTTTCTACTGCTCAACACTTAAAAATGAATCAAAAGGCGTAAGAAATGAGCAAGACCAAAGCAAAGAAGAAGGAAACAGCCTTAGTGCCTGAAGTTGTCGAGCCTGTGCTCTCACGCAGGCATGAACAGGTGATTGTGGCCTTGATCGCTAACCCGAAGCTCACGGATGCGGCCCGTGCTGCCGGGGTGAGTGAGTCAACCATCTGGCGTTTAATGCAGCGTGAGGATTTCCAGAGGCGTTACAGGGAAGCGCAGACGGAAGCCCTGAATGCAGCACTTGGTTCTATCCAGGGGGCGGCGACTCAGGCGATTGACACTCTCACAGAGATAAGCCGCAACGGAAAGAATGAAACTGCGAGGGTGCAGGCATCAAAGGCCGTGCTGGATTACACTTTCAGGGTCAGAGAACAGTTCGACATGGGGGAACGCCTTAAACAGTTGGAGGCGGCTTTGAAGCGCAGACAGGAGATGGACAGAAAAGGCGGGTTGAAGGCGTGAGATTAAGCGGCCAGATAGCCAAACTCGAACGGCAAGCCAAGATGCTCCGGTGTGATTGGTGCAAATACTCATTGCGCGATATGCTGCCGGACGAAGAGAAAAAAGCTAAGGCGTCTCCCCACTGTGAAAAAGTCCCATGTCGTTTTTGTGGGACCGAGATAACCTACGATCTGACAAACTACTCCCGCCGCCAGCTCGTAATCTTCCGCCTGACCAAGCTCCCTGCGCCCGGCGAGATGTACCGTGATGAGCGGGTGTATGCCGCTACTCTGTTCGCTTACTTTGAGAAATATCGAAAGGCTTGGGTTCGTCTCGCATTCAAGTCGCCCGATGAACTCGAAGAAGAGTTGCGCGCCCGTACCGAGCGAGCAAAAGCAAAAAAAGAGGTCAAGCCGAGCAGGGAGCAACTGCGCTACAAGGAACTAGAAAAGAGGGCTTACGAATTTTATGGGCGGGTGAGCAAAGAAGAAGAGGAACGCTACGGTCCTGCAAAGCATAAACTGGCCGAAGAGGTGCAAGCCCTAAAAACTGTCCTTCCTGAGAATATCAAGACTTCTTATTACACCCCGATAAAGCTGCCGGAGAAGGCGGCGCGCAATGCCCTCTTTTTTTCTTCTGTCGTTGCAAAGTTGGAGATTGCGTTGTGGGGCACGCCCCGCACGAGCGTTAGCGCCGATGTTCATAAATTCAGCAAAGCGGTGCAAGCCTTTGATGATGAACGTGCCAGGGAGGAGCGGGAGCGCATGGAGGCCGAAGCTAAACGTAAGGCAGAGCGTGAGGCTGAAGAAGAGAGGCGCAAAGCAGAGCGGGAAGCGGCGAGTGCGGAGTCTCTAAACAGGTGGTGAAGATGCAAGGAATTGCAAAGTTTTGAAAGGTTCTGCGGGAGGAGCTACAAATTAAGGGCATAGATTACCACCCAGCAACGCACTTACAAGATAGGTCTTAGGAATCCACAAAGTAAAAAGCGGCGTGTCCTCACCCCACGCCGCCTTTTATGCTCACAACCTCTGGGAATTGTGAGGGATGGTGCACAGCATCCGATTGGGAGTAATTCTATTCCTGATCTTTGCGCCGTCAATCCAATAGTTTCCGAAAATTCAGTTAGACGCTCTCTTTCTAAAGCACTTAGATATGGCTGACAGAAATGTGACAACCCTAAGAAGAATTGCTCTTGAGAAATTAAGCTGCCGTTCTAACAAATTGCAACTCTCTTGCAGAACTAAAAATCTTCTTTCGGCCTGCAACTTTTCTTGCTATGATGCGCGGGCACACTACACCTGTGCCGCCGCAATCCTCACGGTAGCTGGGAGATTTCGAGCTTGAGGGCATACTTAGAAAATCGAGAGTATGCTTGTGAGAAGCGTTAGCACAATCTCAGTTACCGGGTCCGATGCTTGCGGCTCTTGAGTTGTATTTACTGTGGTTGCCGTTGATTGAGCGGTTGCACCGTTCGGCATCTCTCCGGTTACGCCGTTTGGCATTTCACCTGCATAGGCTGAACAGGCTAATACCAACGAGAGTAGTGAAGCACTCATAAATCTTCGCATCGTCTTTTTCCTTCCGCTTTATGAGGGTTATCCAATGTGGCCGTCGCACCTTATTCATTAGGGGCGACGGTTTTGATGTTTATGCAAGAGTGTTGCAATCATAGAGAAAGGCTGTCCTCACATGAATTTAACAGATGAGCGACTGCGAGAGCTAGAGAATCACGCCCTCACCCGCAATCAACGGGCTTTGCTTCGTTGCCGTTTCGCCTCTGAGTTCATTCATACAGGCCAATACGAGCTTGCACAACAAGCACTAGGGGGATTATGGCAAGGCATTGGCGAACGCCCTGCCTTAAAGGAACTCCCGGCTGTCACACAAGCCGAAGTTCTCTTGCAATGCGGCAGCTTGACGGGCTGGCTCGGCAGCGCACGGCAAATTCCAGAGGCACAGGAAAAAGCTAAAGACCTTCTCTTTGAAGCTATCCGCCTCTTTCGTTCACACGGCCAGAAAGCGAGAGTGTCAGAAGCACAATATGAACTGGGCATGTGCTACTGGCGTCTGGGCGCGTTTGACGAAGCGCGCATTATTCTAAAGGAAGCTGAGTCCGGGGCGGGAAATAATGTTGAGCTAAAAGCCAAAATTCTCATTAGACGAACGCTCGTAGAGATTTGGACAGGTCGCTATCACGACGCTTGGAATATTCTTAAAGAAGCGCAACCGTTCTTTGAACGCTCTAACGATGCCATTAAAGGCAGATGGCACGGCCAAATGGGTCTTGTCCTCAGAAGGTTAGGAAGCACAGAGGGGCGGCCTGATTACTTCGACGGGGCCATCATCGAATATACCGCCGCAATCTATCACTACGAACAGTCAGGCCACGAACGCTACTGCGGCACTAATTTAAATAATCTCGCTTTCCTGCTATACAAACTCAAACGCTACCAAGAGGCGCATGAGCACCTGGATCGTGCCGCTGAGATTTTCAAAGGTCACAATGATTCAGGCAATCTCGCGCAAGTGAATGAAACGCGAGCCAGAGTTTTAATCGCGGAGGGACGCTACAAGGAAGCAGAGCACGTTATCAATGATGTCGTAAAGACGTTTGAACAAGGCGGCGAGTCTGCGCTATTGGCAGACGCTTTGACGTTACAAGGGATCGTTCTCGCACGGCTTGGAGCTTATGAAAAGTCTCTTGGGATCATTCGCCATGCAATGAATCTGGCTTCGGACTCCGGCTCACCATGTAATGCCGCCTCTGCCGCTCTGACTCTCATTGAAGAACATGCGGAGCGTCTTTCTGAAACCGAACTCTACTATGTTTATCGTCGCGCTAATGACCTATTGAAAGATAGCCAAGACGCCGAAGAGATTGCGCGACTTCGGGCAGCTTCTTTGGTTGTAACAAAGAAACTGTTAGGCCCGGAGATTAGTAATAAAGACTTCAATCTCGCCAAAGTGGTGCGGGAGTACGAGGCTCGATTCATCGAGCAAGCACTGGAATTAGAACAGGGTAGTATTACCCGCGCCGCTAAAAGGCTCGGTATTCATCACGAATCGCTTAATCATCTGCTCAGAAAATGGCATCGCAACCTTCTTCCTAAGAGAAAACCAGCCGCTAAGAGGAAACGGAGTATTTCTAAAGCGTACTTAATCGCCAAAAGAAAACCTGTGCGCGTTCTTCAGGTTGAAGATAATCAGTTAGTTGCGGGGGCGGTAAAAGAGACTTTAGAAATGGAAGGATGGAAGGTTGAAATTTACGCCGATGGACTATCAGCACTAAAACAACTCCAAAGTAATGCTTACTATGATCTTTTGTTAGTGGATAACGAACTTCCTGATATGCAGGGAGTCAAGCTTATTTCTGAAACACGCAAGCTCTCTCACCGAAAACACTTTCCTATCATCATGCTGTCTGCCAGCTATTGCCGAAGGGAAGCTCTCAACGCTGGTGCGGATGCTTTTCTTAACAAACCGGATGACGTGCTCCAGGTCGTCCCAACGATAGCCCGACTCCTTAATCTTAAACGTGATAAGACCGAAGTCCTTCAAAGGAGATAGTAATGAAAAGATCAGTCAGTGAACATCAAGCTAAAGTCATTGATGACGGCGGAATCATCCGAAGTAGAGTTCCTTCTCCCCTCCTGCAAACGCTGGGTGCTCGGCCAGGGGATCATGTGGTTTTCCGCCACGACGGATTGACTGCCACGCTGCGAATCATGCGAACAAAAGGAAAGAGTAAAACTAAGCGTAAAAAGCGTTGAGACGCAACGAAGGGGCGTGTGCGTCTCAAACGCTGGCACGTTCGCTTTGGGTGGAAGTGGGCTGTGCCGCGACGTGAGGCCGCTTTGAGACAAAGCCGCTCGGCGGCCTCACTGAATATAAAAAGACCTCGGCTTTGCAGTCGGGTTCTTTTTTTGCCGGTTAATGATTATTGCATGATGTGGCGGAACTGTTTCGGACGGCTTTGCACATTTATTCACAGGTGGCCGCATAATTCATGAGCATTTATTCATTCCACCTGAATATTTGTGCAAAGCCGAAGACCCCAATAACTACGATGATGAAGAAAACATTGTCCGCTTGATTCAAAAAGTAGTTCGAGTAAGCGTGGAGTCAGTAAAAATTATTAAGTCCCTTCCCAGACTAAAACTTCCTATGGATCAATGATATTTACCCGCCGAAGGACATGTAAGGATTGGCTCGTGGGACTGTTAGTTTCACCTTAATTAAGGCGCAATCTCTGATTTGAAGGCTTTCTGTGCCCGATGAATTTCACCTGGGGTCATACTGGTTCGCATAAACTCTCTTAATCTCGTGATTGCCCTGTCAAAATCGTAACTTACATCCCCCGTAGGCTTACTCCTTCTGAGACTTTTTAGCTCTTTAATCGTTTGTCGCAATTCTGTGGACTCGCCGTCTTCGACTTGGGACCTATCACGTTCAGCTCTTAGAACATCCGGAACTTCTGGGTCAGCATAATCATACACATCATCATATGCATCTGGCGCAAACGTCGCCAGAGTCGTGCCGATTTCCTCAAGCACACGAATTAAATAAACTACTGCATGTTTCCAAACTGCAAGATTCTCGTCATTTGGGTCAGATTTATATTGGCGGTAGGCATTGTGACAATATATTAGACTCTCGTGGAGGAAGACGATCTTTTCTTTTACATCTCTCTCTGCCTTTTGTTCGGGAGTACGAGGTATTATGAATTTATTTAGCAGTATTTCAGCTATCTTATCCAACATATCGCTTTCCTCCGTACTTGCTTTTCAATTCGATTTATTCCGAATCAAAGCACCGGATGAATCTCCTAGATGCCGCTCCAACTGTTTAATGTAATATCAAATTATCCACCACACTATTACGAAAGCAATAACTACAACGAGAGTGAGCAGTAAAAATGCCCATTCAAATGCTGTTGTGTATTTGGGGAGCTGAAATATTCTGTAATGCCCAAACTCGGTCAGCATGTAGCCGTAAATGCCGATCAGCGCGAGCACCACGCCCCGATAGCTGGTTAGTAAGCTGGGATCGGCTCTTGCGAGATTGCGGAGCGGAACAATGATTCCAAAGTATCCGAGTAAGCCCATGCTGAAAAGCAGAAGTGCATAGCCGAACTTGAAATGACGTTCTTCAGGTTCAAAGCTCAGTTCTCGATTCAGACTCCACCAGAATCCGGCGAAGAGAAAACCGAAGAGAACACCTGAAACCGTGAGTATCGTGGCTGTCTGGTTAATGGCTGCCACCTCAAATCAAAACGTTAAGTACAAAAATGCCAATTAACCTGTTACAAGCGGCCTATCTCATTCCGGGCGAGGAGTGGTCTATATAAAGGGCAGCAAAGCCGTTGGTGAAGGTTTACAAGCCTTTCATTCAATTAACGTCCCAAAGGTCAGGAGACACAAAACTCTCAACCGTGTCCTCTTGGTCATCCGGCAATTCGGGAAAGAAATCAATCCCCGTCAGCCCCTCGATCTCATCAATGCTCTTAATGTTCCGTTGCAGGTAATTATTGTTATTCGTGTTGCTCCGGTTGTTGTGTGGCAGCAAGATGGTGATCGTGTCTATGAATCCGCTCGGCCTCTGGTGAATGATGATCTTGTAGAAATGAGTCGGGATTGCAACCCTCTGCGTCGGGTTCACCCGGTCGGCATCTTCGTCCTCATCCCTCTGTCCGTTTTCATCTCTATCAAAGACAGCTCCAGTAATGACATGAATACCATCTGAGACTATCGCCCAATTTCTGACCATTTCTTCCAACCTCGCCCAGACTCTCTGATTGAAGTTTGGGAATTGGGGGGCCATGTTCGAGAAGATGAAGGAGTTATCCATCGCAGTTTGGGTGCGATTCAAGTCAGAGCGGGGAACCATGTGGCCTCTATCGAAAATAGGCTCCTCATAGTCCTCGCACACTGACGCCGACTCATCCGGCAGCCGTGGGTCTTTGCGAAAGCAGTTCCGTCTTGTGCGCTGTGCTTGGGCATCCTGTCTGGTCAGCCGATAGGCGACCCACAGCGGGAGTCTAAGATCATCGTCATACCATGTAACCCACTCGCGCTGGTGAATAAGATGCTCACCAGTGGCGTTGGCCGGTGCGGTGTGCAGTCCAAAAGGCAGATGGGTGTCTTCCGCCGTCTGTTCTTGCTGATCGTTGAGCTGAAGCCTTTGATTCGCCTGTTGCTCTCTAGCTTGGGAGATTTGGCAGTCACGACATCGCTGGGCGTAGGCTGGAAAGAGAGTCAGTAAGAGAGCAGCAGCAAGAAGGAGGGTGGTGATTCGGCGAATCGTTTTCTTAGAGGTCTGGGGCATGGCGATCTCCTTGAGGTAGAGGATAAGAGACAGCGACGAGGTAAGACTCTCGTCAGCGGGTGAGCGAGGATAGGACGCGCGAACGATATTCCCGTTGGAAGGTGGATGTCAATAGTGAGCCTGCACTCGTTAATATCGTATAATTACGACATGGATGCGACCCAACCAAGCGGGAGAGCACGTAGCCAATCTGTCACCCTGATTTTGGAAGACGGCTCGCTATTTACCGTAGTGGGGGCATCCTGATCTGGATTTGCCCGCAAGATTGCAGAGCACGCCGAAGCATGGCCGCAAGTGACTTCCAGGCAAAACTCTTCGCCTAACTGGAAACAATCATTTTCGGAGATGCCAGCGATGAAGCGCGGCCACTGGACGCAAAGGCCGCGCTGTATGAAAGTAATCAATCTTGAGATTAAGTTGAGACTCCTATACCGGCTTTTGTCGCACGTAAAATAGCGAGGGCTTTTTGTACCTCACGGCCTTTAGTTTCTATTAGATCAAGTAACTCTTCCGGCGTGTGGGTGTCTTCAACGCTTTTAGCGTTTGGATTGACAGCTTTGAGATCGTAAACGGCATCTTCAATAGCTTGCGCTTTGTTGGTCAAGGCGCGTGCTTTCGTCTCAAGGGTCGAAACTGTAATTGAAAGTTCGGCAATTTTCGCATGAGCTGCGGGCGTATTCTGTTTCTTTAGCTCTTTGATTTGGGCGCGTAGGTCTGTTGCTTCGGCTGTGAGCGGTTGTGCTTTCTCACGTAACGGATCGGCCTGTCGCTTTGCCTCTTGTCGGCGCGCGATTATATCTACCGTCCAACTTCGCTCACTGTCACCGCGTTCGGGTAAGAGCCGGAAGAAATCATCAAACCTGTCGAGCGTGAACGGAGTTTTCTTGCCAACCTTGATGTCGGACAGGTCGTAGTACCAGATTTTTTCTGTCGGCTTGCCTTTGGTGAAGAACAGTAGATTTGTTTTGACACCCGCGCCTGCGGCTGTGAAGACTCCGCCCGCAAGACTCACAATGCAGTAAAGGTCGCAATCATCAAGCAACTTGCGCTTAGTCTGTACGAACGCGGTTTCGTTCGTGCGGAACAACACGCCTTCGTCTATGACCATGCCGCAACGCCCGCCGTTTGGTCGCAGATGGTCAATGATGTATTGAAGAAAGAGAACTTGTGTCGCTCCCGTCTTGTAGGCAAAGTTTGTTTGAGCCGCTTTACCTTCTTTGCCACCGAAAGGCGGGTTCATCATAATTACGTCAAAGAATGGCGGCGCACCTTCAAACAGTCCGCCGTATGTTTGCTGTCCGGTAAGCGTGTTGCCGTGCCAGATATGCGGCTCATCTATACCGTGCAGAATCATGTTCGCCAGACCAATCGGATAGATGATGTTGTCCTTCTCGCGCCCGTAAAACGTGCGATGCTTGAGCGTATCCAACTGGTCGGCTGACGGGTTCTTGTCCTTCATGTAATCGAAGGCTTGCGCGAGAAAGCCGCCAGTACCAGCCGCAGGGTCGAAGATTGTTTCGCCGATTTGCGGGTCAATAACTTTGACCATCGCGCGGATAATCTCGCGCGGCGTGAAGAACTGCCCGCCGTCGTTGCCTTTCTCGCCCATCTTGAGCAATAAGCCTTCAAAGACTTGCGAGAGTGGGAAGACGTGCTTGGTGTCTATATTCTGCTCGCTGATTCCATGCACTCTGTCTAGCACGTCGAGCAAGTTCTTTTCCGTATCAACGCGGGTGTGCTGAACACCTGACATGATTTCGCCGATAACCCTCTGGCGCGGTGTAGCATCAGGATGCTTTAAGGGGTCGCTGAGTGAGCGCAGGTGAGGCAGCAGTTCGTTGTTGACGAAGTTGATAACGCCGTCGAACTCCTGCCCCTCTTGAAGTTCTTTGCGCTTCCAACCTTGCGGCTTATCTTCGGAAGCGTTGATGAGCGGCGGCACATTATCATCGTAAGGCGCAGCCCAATCGCGCCAACGATAAGGTGATTGAAGCGACGGCGTAAAATTCGAGCCGATAACTTCGGCTTCTTCGGCTTCCAGTTGCTCGCGCTCGTCAAGGATACGCAGAAAGAGAATCCAAGACAGTTCAGGAACGTACTGCAATGCGCCTGCGAGATTTGAGCGGCGCAGAATGTTGCAGATATTCCAGACGGCAGCATTGACGGATTGCTGTGTGTTGAGGACTTTGCCGTTACCGTTTCCGTTCTTCTTCTGTTTCGCTTTTGCCATTAAAGTTTTCCGGTGAATGCTTGCCGCAATAATGAGGCGGGTAGTTTGTTGATTGAATCGAGTTGGTCTTTCAACTTACTGGCGAGACTTTCAGACTTTGCCATCTGCTCTGAAAGGCTCTCGATTATAAGTTCCTGCGTCTCAAGTGGCGGCAATGGTGCTTCCCATGCGAATAGCTGTTCACGATTAAGTTTAGGCATACGCGCTCTGCGAGATTCTTCGTCTGCATATTTTGTGAACTCGTCCGAAACTAACAGCCATCCCGTAAAATGAGGATTGAGAAAATCAGGATTGACTCTGATTGGGTACATATCCGCGCTGCACACACCTCTGAAATCTGCAACGATAACTTTGCGTAAATATGGTCTAAGTTTCGAGTAAAGCACGTCACCAACTTCAAACAGATACTTCCCGCTCGTCATGTTATCCTCTGCGGCAGTTCGTAAGAACATCAAGCGGCAAGTGCCGCTTTCTATATTCTCGCCGTTGACGTGGGGCAATGCTCCATATTCGGGAATTTTCGGGTCAACCTGACGCGCTACTATCTCGCAGACTTCACCAAGTTTCTTCCTGTCCCATGCACTCGCCTCTGAACTGTTAAAGACAGCACGCATGTAAGCGGCGGGCAAATCTTTCGCGGCTTTCAACTGCGCTTCGGCGGCAGTACGGGCCTGCTCTACTGCTGCTAATTGTTCCGACAATGTGCCAGCTAATCGCTTTTGCTCATTCACAGGCGGAAGTGGAATTTCTAGCTTCTCTACTTCGCCCTTCGTAACGTGACGTAATCCTACACCCCCGTGCGCCTTATCAATAAGGATATGCAGTCTGTGATTGATAGCGTAAACGAACCACGCTGGTACAACATCACTATCCTTTAAATCTACGCGGAAAATATGTTGATTAAGAACGCCGTCCCCTCTCAGCCAAAGATGAGCGCCAAACGATGTGCCAGGAGTGCCAGACCAAGCTAGCAAAATATCTCCCGCCTTTACTCTCACCCTGTTATGTAAAGAACCTGACCAATAGTTAAATGGCTTTGATTCATCATTCAAATTCTGAATACGAATGATAGGCACCCCGCTTATGCTCCACTCATGCGGCTTATATGCGTCGCCATTCACTAGATTGCTAATATCTCCAACGCGCACCCATCGCCAGCCGTGCGGCAAAGGCGCATCATCAAAAGTCGCCTGCGAAATTTCGACAACAGTTGTAGCGGGCTGGCTCACGCAGCGAATATCCTCTCCTTCGTCTCATTCAAGACTTCTCTTGCAGGTCGCTCAAGTGCTTTGAGCGCGTTCAATCCACCCGCATTTCTTACTTCTGGCGTCTGCAATAGTTGATTGCTTTCGAGTCCTTCTGTGCCGCCACGCGCGAACTGCGCCGCAATTGCCTGCACAGTCTTTGCCGTTGTCTCTGGCATCTGTCCGAGCCAATCCGCCTGTTTGTAGCTGAAACTTTCGGCACGCTCAAGCCGCGTGTGCGGACTCATCCCGTAGCCAACATCTGCCAGCACGTCGTACAGATCGTAATCTTCCATCTCTTCAACCGCGCGCAGAGCCTTCGGTGAATACGGGCGTACATACTCCATTAGCTTATTGCGCTCGTCCGGCACAATCCACTTCGCCCGAAACTCGTCAAGCGTTTCTGCCTGCTTGACAAGGCGAGCCGCCAGCCGTTGCCTGTACTCTTCCGCCGGAATCGGCATCGCCCTGCCGTCCACACTGGCGACGATGAAGCGTCCCGCGTCCGTCACCTGTACGCTGATGCCTTCTTCGACTTCTGCAATAGGCGGCGGCGGTGGCGGGTCAACTATAATGTCTGGTCGCTCTGTTGGCGCAGGTCGCAGCCTAGTCTTGAACTCCGCGCCGAAAAGCCTTGTCGCGTCCGTGTAATCATAAACACGAAACATCAGCTTGCCAGTCGTAGGGTCTAACCGCGTCCCGCGCCCGACCATCTGGTAAAAGGCAATTGGTGATTTGACGTAACGGAAGAAAACGATGTTCCGCACGTTCGGCACGTCAACGCCTGTCGTTAGCAGATCAACCGTCGTGGCGATAAAGTGATGCCGTGTGCCGCCTTTCAGGTCGGCAATGTAATCGCCGCCGCCGCTCTCAGCCGTGCATTTGAAAGCATAATTATCAACAGGCGCGCGGTTATTCTCCCGACACCATTCCGCATAAAGATTGTTCAGCGCAATTGCTACATCGTCGGCGTGGCTGTCTCGCACACAAAAGATAATCGTCTTCTGTTCAGGCGTGCCAGTGGCGACGAGCTGGCTAAACAAATCTTGAGCCATCACGCGCACACGCGCTTTTATCTTGATTGAACTCTCAAAGCTACTCGCCGCATATCGCTTGCGTATCTCTTCCGCGCTTAACGGCTCGCCTGTGGTCGCATCAACTAGCTTCACGCCTTCAAGGTCTTTGGCTTCTAATCCCGTCTCGCGCTCTGTTTTTGGCTTCGCATTGATGAAGATGTCACGGCGGATAATCTCACAAGCCGCAAGGTATCCGTCTTCGATGCCCTGCGCCATATCGTATTCATAGACAGGCAAGCCAAAGTGTCTAATGTTGTCCGCGCTTATCTCTGCATCTTTATCATCTGGCGTGCTGCCAGAAGTAATAAGCAGTTGGCGCGGTGTGGCTGTCAGCCCGATCTGTATAGCATTAGGGTTGCGCTTTAATACCTGCGACCACTTGCCCCACGCTGACCTGTGGCATTCGTCTATGACAATATGGCTGAAATAGTTTTCGGGATAATGGCGCAATAGAAAACTGGCGTCCGCTTCGTCACTTTCGACTCCTAGTGTCTGGTAAGTTGCAATCAAGATGCGCGCGTTCTTCTGTGCATTATTTGTCGAGACGGCGGCAGCGTTCGCGCCAAAGACGTTTTGCAGCGCACCCGTCGCCTGCGTTCGCAACTCGTCACGGTCACAGATGAACAGAGCCTTTCGCATCTGTCCCGCATCGGCAATGCGCTTGAGCAGATATACAGCAATAAAAGTCTTACCTGCGCCAGTCGCCAGTGTCAGCAACGCGCGCTTTTCGCCGCGAGCCAGTTTCTCTAAAACCGCCCTAATTGCCGCATCCTGATAGTAACGTCGCGTCGCCTCGCCTGCCGGATAGGGCTTGAGCAGAGGCTTTGCTGCTTCGTCTTCAAGATTAAACTTTACATGCTGCTCGTAACGTGCGCGCAGTTCGGCGGGAGTAGGAAACGCCATCATCGGGCGTTTGTCGCTCGTCAGTTTTGTGAGCGCATCATATTCGACAAACTGATGCCCGTTGGTAGCAAAGACGAAAGGCACGTTAAGTCGTCTGGCATCGGCGTAGAGTTTGCCCTGCTCAAGTCCGTGCGCTGGCGCGTAGCTTTCGGCTTTCGCTTCAATCAAAGCAACAGCGACGAGTTGCGGGTTATTTCCGACCTTAACACGCAATGTATAATCCGCCCGCCCACGCCCGCGTCTGCGCGCCCTGTCGCCGACAATCTCAATCGCTCCGGCAGTCTCTTCGCGCTTGACTAAATCCTCCGTCCACCCGCGAGCATGAAGCGCAGGATCAATCAACTTAGCGCGGGTGTCCGCTTCGTTGTATGGCATGAATTAGCCTTTACTTGCTGCTCGTAAAGTGAGGTAATAAACCTGCACAATGTCGTGTTGGCTCTGAATTATAGATGATTATTGACTATAGTAAAAATGTGGCAGCTTTCTGCGGCGGAGGAGAGCATGTTTCTTGGTGACGCTATGGTGACTAACTTCGTTATTAATGGGTACAAATCAATCCGAATAAGACTGTGCCGTTCTTTGTGCCATAACTAGGCAGTATCACCCTATAAAACTAGGTGGTATTCCGTGACATCTAATTAAGAGCGCAGAAGAGTTATCTATTTACACTCAATATCACTTAATCTCACTTGATGTAGTTCCATCATCTTCGGATTCTGAAATTGACACGGTAGGGGTCTGCGGTTCAAATCCGCACGCGCCTATTCCCCTCATGTCTTGTAGTACCATCGTTTAGCCCGCCTTTACTTTCTCGGTTTCCGCCCCACTTTCGGCCTCATTTGCTCGACTTTTGCTCGACTTCTGCTCGAAAACATGCTCTTGGGGTGCGTATTGAAGAGAATCTACGGCTCTTCTCATTGCGTCCCAAGTGGCGTGCGCGTAGCCGGGCGTAATCCTTGAGGCGAAGCCGAAACCCTGTACCGGATGGGCGTGGCCTAAGAGTTCCGAGATGATGAGGACGTGAACGTTTCTTTCGACAAGGCGCGTGGCGAAGGTGTGTCGAAGGTCGTAAGGCCGAAGGTCATCAATAGCGGCACGCGCGCAGGCGGCCTGCCACCCTTTCTTAATTGATTTGATCGGCTTGCCGTCCTTAGCGAACAACCATCTGCCTGTAGTCTCGTCACCGCACAGCACTTCAAAGACGGCCTCAGCCTTAGAATTAAGCGGAACCATTCTCGTGGTGCCGTCCTTGCCGTGGGCGACGAAAACGGAGTGCGGCGGGATCATGTAAACCTCATCAGATTTGAGGCGTTTGACCTTGTCGGTGAGGTTGACGTGCTCCTTTTCCATCAGCAGGATTTCTTTTGGCGGGCGAAGTCCTGTGTTCAGAATGATGCGGCTGATGGCCGAGATTGATGGGCTTAGTTCTTGGAACAGACGAATCTCTTCCTCTTCGTCATGCTGGTTGAGCCAACGCTCGCGGGGCTGCCAGGTGGGAAAGTTTTTAAGTATTTCAGGATTAACGAGCCTGCAAGGGCTTTCTCCCGTAAATACTCTTTCACGACGAGCGCAGGTGAAAACGCGGTTCACTCGCTCGTAATACATCCTGACGGTAACGGGCGAAAACAAACGGTCGTACTTTGTTTTCTCTCCCGCGAGTTTCAAAAGAAATCGCTCGATCATGCCTGGGGTAATCTGGGAAAGTTTCAGATGACCGAACTCTTCTTTCAATCGTTTGCCGTAATAATCATCGAACTCGATGCTCAGTTCGGATTTGTATTTGCGGGAGTTGTCCATGAAGATTTCGTCATAGAACCTGCCGAAGTTCTGCACTGGACTCTCCTGCATGAATGTGCCCTGGCGTATCTGCTTCTTTAATTCTATCTCGTACTCTCTGGCCTTGCGCTTATCGGTAATCAGCGGCATACCTCTTTTGCCGTTGAAGGAGAAGCAATAGACTTGGTTTTCGAGATGGAACACGGTTGAGCAGATGCCTTCCTTGCCTCGTTTTGAAATTGTCATTGTTGACTGCTCCTTGATAGTTTGGGAGCGGTCGGAGAATGTGCTGGAGTGTAGCCTTGCAATTCTCCGATTTCAAGATTTATTTGGATTCACGTTTACGCTTTCGCTCTTCCTGCTCTTTCTCCGCTAGCGCCCAAGTTAACAATTCCTCACGCGGTAGCACGTACACGCCGTCCAGGTCGAGGAAGGGGATCGGGTGCTTGGATTTACCTTTCTTTGCCGCGTTGATCTTGGTGTAAAAGTGTGAAGTCGAGCAGCCTAAGAGTAACGCCGCTTCCTGAATGGTTATACGAGGCTTGGCATTGATACGGGCTATCTTCCAAGCAGTCTCTCCATCCACTGTAGGAAACACGGCGTTGCGCTTCTCTAAAGCACGATTTAACACCTTCTCAAAGAGTGTCTCAAAAAATTCAGCCATCGGGCCTATGTTAGATTCTTCTTTGCTCATAACCTTTATTGCTGGGATAGTTCGACCACGGTGAGCGTTCGGGGCCGCTGGAATCCTTGTCCGGTTTTGGTTTATTTTCGTCGCTATTGCCACCGCCAAAAATTGCAGCGTTTGCTTTGCTCGCTAGTGACTTATTTAGTCATGACGGACTCAGAATCTCGTTGCTGAGCGTGGGGCATCGAATGAGCCAGAAATATCGGCTCTGCAAATCTTTTAAAATAAAATCGTTGGTGATGTCAATATATTGGGACAACCTTTTTTTTCAATACAATAGATTGTGCTTTCTCAGAGTTTACTTTAAGTTACAAGACCTATATTGCGGCCTTCTAAGGGATGGCAGAACTGAAGGGTTTGGAGATGTAGGTAGGTATTTTATAAGCCGGGGTACTAATTACGGAACGCGCGCCTTATTAATTTCAGGTGGGAAAAGGCTCAAATCCCAGTCTTATGCGGCAGTTTGATAAAAACCCCCGCGCAGAGAGGCGCTTCAACCGACGTATTATAATTTTGTCAGGGGCAGGGATAGGGAACTGCAAACGGAGCAAGCAGAGGTGTACAGAACTTTTTAGCGAAAGAGGCGAGGAGTGGGTCGGAGATCGAAAATAACCGCATCTATAAGCCCAAGCTGGAAAGAGCTATTGCTGATTAACTTTGGCAATAAGGAGAGCCACTTGGACCGGCTCAGAGACTTTTTCTAGGAATCCACGCTTGATGAGTAGTGAGAACTTGACCCCGCGTGTAAGGGGCAAATTAGACGTGCGCAAAGCAAGAATTAGCAATTTGCCTTAGACGTTCTCCAGTTAGCTTTCCTCGTTCTTCAATCTTCTTTTTCAACTCCATTTCGCGCATCATCATTGATGTCATCTCATACATCTTGCCCGGCTCCCACATGCGGCCAATCTCGTTTTTATAGAGGTCTTCATAGCTCCCGCTGATACTGATTTGGACGGTACTGCCGACAACAATTCCCGCATCTTCAAGTATCTTATGCAAAGGTACAAAGTGATCTCCAAACACCAGCCCATAGCTGAAAGACCAGCGTAGTCCTAGCTCAGTTATTTCTCTCTTCCGAGGCAGGGAAAGAGTTAATGTGATGTAATCTATTGTATGGTCTGCCGTCCATTCCAGAGCACAATTCATGCGGAAAAATTTGTCGAATCTGGTGGAGTGCAGATAGATAAATTCTTGGTCGGAAACCTCTAGATCAGGCCAGGGGTGAACGAGATTTTTTCCTGCTAATTCGGCAGCCTTAGCATCCCTCCCGAACACCTCTAAAAGTTCCTCCAGACCGGCTTCATAGCTCTCACGAAAATCGGCAAAGCGTCGGTGATTGAGCAGCGGCGGAACATCACAATCTTGGAAGAGCACAGGGATCAGAAACGCCCCGGAAGAGGCAATCTGGCGCATTAAGGCAGCGTTAAGTTCCTCCAGTACCCACTTCGATTTGACGGCGGCAGGGAGAGCACAATAAGGAAATATTTGGCCTCAGAAATGCCGCTGTTTATCTTCCCTGGAATGCTGTCTCCGAGCCTCACGTCCAGCTTGTCATACCAGACAGGTATGGCGTGTGCGGCCAAGTCAGAGACAAGCCGATCCACAAAATTCTTGTCCTTACTGGCGTGCGAAATAAAGATTTTTCAAGAGCCATTTCCCATCACTTACCTACAAATTTTTGTGCTTCTCTTGGCTTAAATTGAACCGCAAAAAAAGTAATATTCACTCCCTCTACTTGGCTCTTGGAGCTTACACTAGATGCCCGCTCAACACCACATTTTTCAGGGCTTCACTTCAACACTTTTTCTGCATCTTCAGACGGCTCCAAGAACGCGCAAAAGTTCGCTCCGAAAATCAAAGTTACTAACATTGAAAACCTCCTGACTTGTTAAGAAAAAAAGCAAAACCTACTTCGCAGCCGAATTTGAGCATACGTCACCCCAAAAATTGGGTCATGCAGCGTTACGAATGTTAACAGTGAAAAACAAGGTCATTGCAAACGTTGTTAAAAACGTGTTACGTTTGTTGAATACTGGGCTATGGCCTATAAGTAAGGATTTTAGGGGGTTCATATTATGAACTTTCGATCTGACTTTGATGTGACACAGATTACCAATTTTTGAGAGGCGAAACCCCATGAGCCAGGACGAAAAGAACAGCAAAAAGAAAACGCATCTCATCGGCTATCGAGTTGATGAAAATGTCTTCAGTGAGGTCGAAACCCGTGCAGTTCTCGCCGGTAAAACTACGAATGATTGGTGTCGTGATGAGCTATTAGCGAGGCTTAGTGACGATACTCCTTTGACTGCTAATGAGGAGATGATTCATGACCAAATTCTCCGCTTAAGCAAAATGACATTTGGGGTTTTCGACCTGCTGGTTAATGGCAAATTTACGCAAGAGAGTTGGCAACAGGTTGTAGCTACTTACAAGAGCGACCATAAGGAAATGGCGCAAAAGTATTTCGCATCCCTAATGACAGCCATGCGGAAACCCAAGGAATAATCCCGCCATGATGACTATGAGCAAAGCTCTCGGTGCGGCGGGAGCAGTAGCATATTTCAAGGACGAATACGAGCACGCGCGAGGCAGCTACTACACCGAAGATGAGAAGGCCATAGGCCAGTGGGGCGGCCAGCTTGCGGAGCATTTTGGACTCGCAGGAGCGGTCAGCCGTGAGCAATTCGAGAGACTAGCAAACGGGCAAAACCCCTTCACCGGCGAGCAGCTTGTCCGGCGCGTAAAGGGCCACAGGCGCGGCAATCAGTACGGGGACGAAATCGAAACGGGCGGTCATCGCGCCGGATGCGACATTACTTTCAGCGCACCCAAAAGCGTCTCACTGGCTGCACTCGTCGGCGGCGACGAACGGATCAGAGAAGCACACGCAGAAGCGGTCGAGACAGCCTTGCGCGAGATCGAGAAGTACGCCCAGGCGCGGCTAGGTGGTAATGCTAAGGCCGAGACGACGGGCAAGCTCTTATTCGCCAGCTTCCAGCATGACGCCGCACGCCCCGACCGTAGGAACGGGTACGCCGCGCCCGACCTTCACACTCATAACTTTGTTTTCAATCTGACGCGGACGGCAGCAGGAAAAATAAAGCCGGTTCAGCCTCTAGAATTGTACCGTAGCCAGAAGCTAGGCACGGCGATCTACCGCGCTGCACTCGCCGAACGGTTGCAGAAACTAGGCTATGAAATCGAAGTTGACAAGCGAACGGGAGCGCCCGAAATCAAAGGCATCAGTCGTGAGTATATCGAAGCGGCCAGCCCTCGCCAGCGCGATATAAAAGAGGCAGCCGAAGCTCTGCAAACCACGTCCACGCGAGCGGCGGCCAGCCGCAACAGGCGCACTAAAACTTACGACCGCGACGAGATGAAGCAGCGCCACCAAGAGCTAGACCAGCGGCATGGCGGGCAGGCTCACATGGTCGTGAGCGATGCTTATTTTCAGTCGCAGGCTATAAGCCTCCTGCTTTGGAATGAGCAGACCAGCAGGAAGAAGGCGCAGGAATCTGTCAGCTTCGCCATTGAGAAGTGCAGAGAACGCAAGGCCGTCACAGATATGCGGCAGCTTATGGTGGACGCTCTACGCCGAAACTTAGGGCAAACAACGGTCGAAGAAATCAGCGCCGAAATGCAGGCGCGGCAGGAGCGCGGGCAGCTCGTCAACCTTGTGCTGAACGACGAAGCCAAGCGGCGCATGACGACTGAAAAGACGCTCCAAATGGAGAGTGCGAACATTGAAAAAGTTAGAGCCAGGCAGAATACGCAGAAGCCCATAGCGGAGCGCGTACCCGATAAGTTGACGACCTCGCAGGACGTGACTTTGGGCGAGAGCCAGCGCGCGGCGGTCGCGCAGATCGTCACCAGCCGTGACCAAATCATCGGCCTACAGGGTGGCGCAGGAACGGGCAAGACAACGGCGCTGGCAGCCGTCAGAGAGGCCGCAGAGCGCGCGGGCTACGACGTGCAGGGACTCGCGCCGACGACCCGCGCGGCGCAGCTTCTAGCCGAAAGCGGGATGCCTACGAGCACGCTGCAAAAGTTCATCCGGCAGAAAGACGCCCCCGAAGCACAGCCGCGCTTTTACGTGCTTGATGAAAGCTCACTCGCAAGCACCCGACAGGTTAATTCTCTTCTTTCCCGCGTGCGGCCAGAAGATAAGGTTTTGCTTGTGGGAGACGTAAAACAGCATAAGGCGGTCGAGGCCGGTTCGCCGTTCGCGCAGCTTCAGCGGCACGGCCTAGCGACCGCGCGCCTTGACGAGATCGTGAGGCAGGAAGATGCCCCGCTCCGTGAGGTCGTCGAGCATTTATCCATCAGGCAAATCAAAGAGGCCGTTGACGGCCTGCGCGAGCAGGGACGCATTACCGAGATTGAAGACCCGGATGAGCGATTGAAGGCCATCGCTAAAGATTATTGCAAAGAACCAGATAGCACTCTGGTTATCTCGCCAGCAAATAAAAAGCGCGTCGAACTAAACCGACTAATTCACCAGCAGCTACAAAAAAACGGGCAGGTTTTCAGTAAGAATTACATGACGAAGGTGCTGGAGAACCGCAACGATATGATGGGCGCGGAGCGCACCGTCGCCGCCTCCTATCGGCAGAGCGATGTGGTCAGATACACAAGCAGCAGCAAAAAACATGGCATCAGCGCCGGAGAGTATGCCCGCGTCCTGTCAACTAATGACAAGGCCAACGAGATCACGGTCAAGCTAGACAAGAGCCAGCGAGAAGTGACCTACAACCCGCAACGCCTTCAAGGTGTCACCGTGTACCGTGAGGCCGAGCGCCAATTCTCAGAAAACGACCGCATCCAGTTTCGTGCCCCTTATCATCCGGCGCGTGTCGCCAATGGCGAGCTAGGAACGCTTGAGAAAATCGAAAAAGGAACGCTCACAGTCGCGCTCGATAGTGGCCGCAAGGTGAGCTTCTCTATTGAAAAGAATCGTCATATAGATCATGGCTACGCCGTCACCAGCTATTCGTCACAGGGGCAGACGGTTAATCGTGTGCTGGTTAATGCCGACAGCACCGAACCGGACAAGTTGTTAAATCAGCGTATGGCCTACGTCGCCGCTTCCCGCGCGAGACTGGACGCCAGCATTTACACGGATTCAGATGAGCGATTGAGCGCCGCCCTCGCGCGCCAGGTGGACAAAAGCACGGCACTTGAGGCAAGCCGTGAAACGAAGGCGCGAAATGCAACGCGGCTTATCCCAATCGAACCGACGCCACAGCCGAAACCCCAGCCAATTCACGCTGAGCGGCCAGCAGGAACGGAGCGGCCACCAGCGCAACGAGCACCGCAGCCTGTTAGGTCTCCACCAGTGAGTCAGACCGTCGAGCTGTCCCCATTTGATAGGGAATTGCAGCAGTTCGCCCAAGAACTTGCGGCGCACCAGACACCGCGTAAAACCCTGCCTGTACCGGACAAGCCACCAGCGCGTCCCTATACTGTTATCAGGCCGGTTGATGAATACATGACAGCCGCCGAGATGAGCGCCGAGATTGTGCAACTCGCAAATGCTAACCGTCTCGTGCTAACCGGGGAGGGAATCAGCGCGCCGGTGCAGCGAGTGATGCAGGCCAGCTTGATGAACTCAGCCACGCAGCCGCCGCCGCAGGACCAACTGCAAAGAATCGCCAAAGATTGCGAGGCGTTGAGGCTTACCGAGACGCCGGAGCCGAGTAGTATGCTTCAGGCGTCACTATGGAGAGCATATAACGCGCCTGACAGCTCACAGATACTAGAGAATTTAACTGTCAGGGTGGAGACACATCTCGCACAGCAGCAATCTATAACACAAGCGCCAGAACCGACGTTCGAGAATGAGCCGTCTCTGGATTATGACTCTGGCCCGTCAATAGATTTTGGCTAAGTAAAGCAAGAGCCATATGTAGCCCGCGTAAGCACGCCAAAGTCATTGGTAGTAAAATACACCCGCGGGCGGTTCTGTGCTGATTCTGGTTATGGTCTCGGCTTTAACCTACGTCATCACTAAGAGGGCAGGCACGTCATCCCAAAAACGATCACCACGCAAATCCGGTAGGCGTCAGTCTAACAAACGGAAACCGACCCGGAAGAGCAGGGTTCGTAGCAAGGGGAGGTAGTAGCGTACAGAAAGCGGCGGGTAGTCAAAGCTATCCGCCGCTTTCTGTATAACCGATTAAGGTTTAACGTTAGCTGGATCAACAGTAGTGATACTGGAGAATCGTTTAAAATCATCAGTGTTGAAGGTCAGAATGTGCGCTATCTTGTGCGTCATCATCGCGGCGACCAACCTAGCGTCGTGTGTTGACTTTCCTATTACCTGATGCTGAATGACAAGTTTTTCCCACTCTGTAAAGATCGCCGGAGTGTCAGGCAGTAACTTGAAAAGCCTTTTTAGCCTTCTCATCCTACGTGCGGCTTGAGCAATTGTTAACCCCAGGCCGTTCGCAGCCAGTGGCCTCGTCGCCACAGCCCAAAATTCGATTAGGTTCTGAGGGACGATGCAAAGCTCCTCGCCACGAGCGAGAAGAGTCCTGATGGCGCGGGCGGCGTCTTTGTGCATTGGGTGAGACTTATGGACGCTACGCAGTAGAACGTTCGTATCTACTAGATAGCTCATAGCTGACTATCTTCCCGCTCTTGGTAGGTGCTCTCGCGGCTGTCATCCAAAAACGCAGGGCCTGTCACGCCATCGTCACTACTCAGCCACTCGTCCCACGCCTTGGCCCTCTCTTCTGGTGTCATAGTCTCGAAGGCCAGCTCGTCCGGCATGACCGTAAGGCTCTCAATGACGCTCTGAATATAGGCTTCGACAGACATGCCGTGAGCGGCAGCTTGCGCCGCGACGCGCGCCTCGACTTCCGGCTTTAGCTCTAATGTGACGGTCATAGTTTTTACCCGGTAAACTCTCAACTCTGCAATGAAGGCAATTCTATCATATAGAAACGGCAAGGCCGCCACGTCCTCACCCCGTAGCGGCCAAGCGGCACAGTCCGCCCCTAGCAGACGTGCTCACGAGATGTCCTCACCCCATCCCGTATTCCGATTCTCAATATTGAGGCGAGGCCGCCCGCGCCTGCTCTGGGCGAGACAGCGGCCTCGCGGCACTGTTCAGTTCGTAGAAGGGACCGAACGTGCCAGCGGCATCGGACGCGGCTTCCACTCCGCGCTCATGCCGACCTCTTAAAGCCCATCTATTTGCATCGCTTTGATGCCCACCCCCATTCGGCTTTTGTGACTTCGGCTCGATACTCAGCCTTAACTCTTTGGCTCATTCGTAGCGTCCTTTGTTAGTCTGTTCGAGTTCCGCGCAAGCAACTCGGCGATGGTCTGAGCTAATTCATGTACATCTTCCGGCTTCTTCAAGAACGCATTCGCCCCGGCCTGTCGTGCCTCCTTTTCAACATCGCTCGCGGAAAACATAATGATCGGCGTCTGCTGACGGTTAATGAGCCGCCGCGTCTGACGAATCAACTCAACTCCGTTTGTATCCGGTAATTCATTGTCGAAAATCAAGACATCATAGTGCTTATCACCAGCGATCATCTTTAGCGCAGTAGCTCCGTCTCCGAAAGATTCAACCGTCCAGCCTTCCATCTCTAGTGAATCTCTCACCGCATTAGCGACTAAATTGTTATCTTCTACATGCAGAATTGAGAGAGGCTGTGTCGTCATGCCATTCACGAAGACCAGGCTTCGCTTGCGCGGCTCAACTGGCGTTCTGACGGCGAGCAGGTCCCGGTGGCGCGCATTCAACCTGTTAATTAAGCTGGTATGATGTTTGAAGCCTAGCAGGCGAGCCGCCCGCGTCACAATTCCGCCAGCATCCTTCAGAGCACGTTCGATGATGTGCCCTTCATAGCGGTGCAGAGCTTCAGTAAGTGAAAAGTTTTCCCACGATGGCGGCGAAGGGAGCACGCCGACGAGGAATAGAACGCGCAGAGCACATGAAAGTAAGCGGTCTTTATTGGCCGGATGCTTTGAACTGGAGAGCAGGTCTGCGGCGTGTTCAAAGGTGTAGCTGAGATCGTTGGTAGTAAGATGCTCGCCCAACTCTTCGATAATGGTAAGCTCGGCTTGTCCTGCGCTTTCAAGATCACCCGCGTTCTGCGCCACTACAAGAGCATTTTGTAGAGTGAGACGCGCTTGTTGAAAACGACCGAGCCGAGCTAAGGCCATACCATGCGTGATAAGAGCTTCGGCGTACAGTGATTGCTCGCCGCCCGTTTCCAGAGCGTGAACGGCGCAACGGGCGAGCTTTTCAGCTTCGGGGGTGCGCCCCTCTGCCAGCAGCACCCTTGCGCGCGTCTCGTCAACTTGAGCGATGTGGACTTTATCTCTCAGCTTAGTAAAGAGAGCCTGCGCGCGATCCACATGCTCATGCGCTTCTGCAAACTTACCAGCCGTGCAGAACAGCATCCCTAAGTTATTTTCAACACAGGCTTGGTAGCGTGTATGCCCAGCTTGCTCGAAGTGATAGCTTGCAGCCGCGCATTCAATGAGGGCGCGGTCTATGTAATCGCCCCGCTGCTCGCCTACGCTCAGGCGTCGCAGCAAAAGTGCGAGTTGGTTGTGAAACTTGCCTTTCAGTATGTCATTCTCATTTATCTCTAAGGCGGGACTAACTTCCGTCAAGATGCGGAGCGCGTCGTTGTATCGTCCGGCGGAGACCTCAACCATTGATCGGCGGATGGCTATCTTTGCCGTTAGCTCCGATTCTTTGTCCGGGAGTTTCTCTAGCGCCTCTACGTAGATTACGCGCGCTTCATCGAGCGCACCCTCTCGCCAATAGCAGAAGCCGAGTTCCATTTGCGCCTCCGACACCTTCTCCGCGTCTCTTAGCACCTCAAAACTTCTGATGCTCTCGTTAATCAGGTTCTTCGCGGTCTCCTGTGCCCCCTCAATCTGGCGGGAACTGCCGATCCAGCCCGTTAAGGCTCCGGCGCGCAAAAGCACTTCCGCCGCCACTCCCTGCTCCAGATCATTCAGCACAGGCCGATGGCCGACGCCACCCCATAATCCCCCCATCGCCTCGCGCGCCGCTTCGTAGTTCCCAACTTCCTCTAATTGCTTAGCTAACTGGCAGCGCAGCCGCGCCCGCTCATTTGGCGTAAGTGACGGATCAGCTATTTGGTGAAGTAACTGATGAGATAAATTCATTGTGAGGATTACCTTTACATGGCATTGTCTAAAAACTGTCAGGCTTAGGTGAGGGCGCATCTTCACTCGTCAGAGTGCTAAGATGCGTCCCGAAACTCGTCTTGGGCGGTCTGGTCATAGCTCGCGATTCCTCACCGTCCACTAGAACCTATAAGAGCAATACACCCTTGCTAAAGAGCAAGAAAAACCTCAAGGAGAGCAAAATGAAAACCTTACGCCGACTCTGCGCTACATTTGTGCTGACTTTCATGCTCGCTCTATCGGCATTCGCAGGAGACATCCAAACGGGCGTCACCGCTACGCCGCCACCGCCTGAGTCGCAGGCGACCACAGGCCAGATAGAAACAGGCGTCACGGGCGACATCCAAACGGGCGTCACGGCTACGGACCCGGTGACGGAGATCGTGCTGAACCTGTTACAAAGCCTGCTGTCGCTCTTCTAAGCGGAGAACAGTTTTAATTTCGATTGACAGGCTGCCGTGAGTCGAGTTCACCGGCGACCAAGTTGTAGTGTGTCTGGACTAGCGCCGGATGGCCGAGGGAAAATTGGGAGTCTCGACTTGAGAGGCGCTACACGTTACGGCGCAGGAGATTAACGCCCCCGCAATGCCTAAAGCAACAAAATATCGCCCACTATTGGCGCTGACTTGGCTGATCTATTGAGTTTATCTACCATTGTGCTATTTTGGACAAGGGCAGCGCCAGTGTCGTGTTATTCCACCATCTCCTGAAGTATGCCTATCAATGCCTTTTTGCTGGCCGCTTTGAGAATTTTCCGTTTGCCCTCTGTCCGGCCAAACGGGTGATAAGTGACAGCATTCTATCTTGCTTTGAAGCCAGTTGTTCAAGGCGGGATTCGGTAATGTCCTGACGTTCGAGGAGTAGCTGTACGGCGCTTTCAAGCTTCCCCGCCTCTATCTCGTAACACACCTCATCATACGTCTTCAACAACCTATACTTCGTGCCCCTGCGGGAACGCACAGCGTTCCCGAAATCATACCCGGTGCGCTTCACCAGCCCCGCCTCGATCAGCCTGCCTGTGCTCACCTGCGCCTGCCTTTCAGAGATGTCGCAGGCCGCGGCAATCGCCGGAAGACTTACCGTGCAGGTCCTATCCCCGTTCTCCCCGCAGAGTTTATTAAGATAAGAGAACACATTATCGTCGGTCTTCTTGAGCACTGCCGATTCCGGGCGCTTCTTAGCGCCTGATCTGCCCGCAGCATGTGATTTAGAACGCTTTGCATTCATAGGAGGGAATTAGGGCATTAATAAAACTTCAGCAACAAGACTACTACCACTATCAGAAGCCCGACCATCGAGGTGGCGATCAAGTAGTCCTGCCGTCTGCGCCTCCGCTCCTTTTCCGCCACCGCCAAGGTGTATCCACTCTCTTCGATCTGGCCTTGTGACGTGACTCTAAGGCACACCCCTCTACTGCCCCGGTTGTTAAAGGAGATGAGGTATATGAGGGCGAGGGGCCAGACCAGTAGAAGTACCAGGAAGAGCAGGTAATTGAACCTGGCCCTCGGATAAGCGAGCGTGATCGCGCCTTCTGACTGAGAGGTGAGTACAAAGCCCGCGCGACGGTAAGGCTCCATAGCCTGTTCTAATATCGCCAACGTCTGTCTATCCATAACCAAACCCTTTCGAGGGCTGCCAGCTTAGGGATGGTCGGCGGCAGCTAGTTTTTGGTATTCTGAATGCTGCTCCATCTTTGACAATTAATAGCTGCCAAACATGCGCAACGAGGCTCGACAGCACAAGTGATGAGAGTTGCTGCGGAGTATCGGCAGAAACTTCCGGCAATCTTATCCGCACAGCTAATTGTAGGGCTATTTAGTCCCGAAATCAAGCTAAAGATCATCTGCTACGTTCCATCAGGAGGGGGATTCTGATGGGACGAGCTTCACGCGAGAAACCTAAGCGCCTGGCCTCTAAGCTCGCACAAATCAGGGCGATGCTTGACCTTTCGCAAGATGGATTAATTAGACAGATGGGGCTTGAGCATCGGCTTATGCGCGAGGACATCTCTAAGTACGAACGTGGAGTACGTGAGCCGTCACTGCTAACTTTACTGATGTATGCTCGGATTGCCGGAGTTTCAACTGATGTGCTAATTGACGACGAGCTTGATCTACCTAAGGAAATATCCCTATCGAGGGTAAAGCGGCCAAGGAGTTAAAGCATATCCAAAACGCAAAGCAAAAACCTTGTATAAATTCGGTGATGCATACATAATTCGCGGGTTCGAGGATTAAACCAATTCAAAGGTGCAAGGAGCCTCATGCCTGACCTCGATTTCGCTGCTCATAATACCCTTTATGCTACTCACGGCCTTCACGCTTATGCAGCAAAGTGCCCTCCGCAATTAGTTAATTATGGGCTACATTATTATTCCAAGCCAGGTGAGACTGTGCTAGACCCGATGACGGGCAGTGGAACGACACTTGTTGAGGCTAAACTAATGGGGCGACATGCCCTCGGCTATGACATTGATCCGCTAGCTCGATTACTCGCTCAAGTGAAGTCCAGCCGGCTGCCCGATGGATGTATTGAGCAGGCTTACGAAAGAATCTATCGGAAAGCAAATAGGGATATTAGCGCGCTCAGATCAAGGAAAGTCACTGAGGCCCTCCGGGCACGTGCCACGCCGCCTGATTTCAATAATCGCAACTACTGGTTTGATAGAAGGGTCGCCGCCGCACTGGCGATTCTAGCCTATCACATCAGCCACACGCAGATGAGGGAGAGTGTGCGGAATTTCTTCTGGATAGCCTTCTCCTCGCTCATCCTGGCTAAAAATAGTGTTGCCAACGCTCGCGACATCATTCACTCACGGCACCACTACTGGCAGCATGCCGAAACGCCTAATGTGATGGAAAAGTTCGCTTCGCGCGTCCAGTTAATGCGCAAACAGATGGCGGATTTCTGCGCGCGATGTAAACAGGCAATGGGTGTCCGAGTGCACGCCCGCCTGGGCGATGCGCGCCGGCTCCGCGTCAGGAGCGAAACCATTGATCTCGTTTTCACATCGCCGCCATACGCGACCGCGCTCGATTATTCGCGCGGACACTTCCTCGCCGTCGCGTGGATGCAAAATGCCCTCGGCGTGAGTCTCGAAGAGTACCGTGCGAGCGCACCTGATTACGTGGGTAGCGAGCGCGGTCGCTGGCCTAAAGAGTTTACTGTTGACAGATGCTTGGAAGGATTGGAAATCGCACCATCCGTTCTTGAAGAACTCTCTCAGCAATCAGAAACACACGCTAAGCGTGTTCAGCGTTATTTCGTTGACATGTATAGGGTATTCGGAATGATCAGGCGCGTCCTCAAAGAGAAACGTCACGCCATCATCGTGGTCTGCCCCTCGCACATACGAAAAGTTGATGTCCCGACTCACGACGTATTCACAGAGATTGGACGCACCAACCGGCTGAGACTCAAATACCAATACTCCCGTACAATTTGCTTGGGCAAGCGGATTTTACCTTACATGCAGGAGGCTTTCGGCAGGCGTATGGATACTGAATACGTCCTCGTGTTTCAGAAAACTTCCTAAAAAATTGATGTCCTCCCACCCTGATCTAAAACAAAGGGGAGAGCGCCTTCACCAGCGCCTCCTTGCAGGAAGCCTCACGGCGTCGAGCGAGACCGCCGAACTATTCTTGCGACCGCTGATTAAAAGCCTCACAGGCGAATTCAAGCAGCCCGGAGACCCGCACTTGATTGATAGCGCCGTCGAGGATGCTCTCATCAACTACTTTGAGCACCCGGAGAAATTTGATCCCGCTCGGTCAAGCCTCTTCATTTACCTGCGTATTCGTGCCAGGACTTACTTGCTCAACAGCCTAAGCCAGCGAGGTAATCCAAACAAAGTTGTCGAACTTCGAGAGGCGGAGACTGTACAACAGGTGGAAGAGCAAAATGAGCCGGACGCAGAAGCGTCGCTCGTCAGCCGCGCCGTTCAGACAGAAATCATGCAGCAGGTACAAAAATATATTACCGATCCATTGGACTTACGCATCGTCGCGCTGATGGTTGAAGGAGTTCGTGACACGGCCACATACGCAGAAATGCTCGGCATTTCAGATCATCCGCTCGCTGAACAGCGAAAAACAGTCAAGCAGCATAAAGACCGCATTAAGAAGATTATTGAGAGAAAGATAAGGCGCGGACGGAGGAAACGACAATGAGCGAGCAGGAATTGTACGCGCCACTTTTGGCACTCGCGCGCCGTCTCTGCAACGATCCCCGCTACATGGCCTACGTGCTAGCGGCTTACAAAGCGCAGGAGAAGCTGACGGATGAAGAACTTGAGCTAGAGCTTGGAATGTTGCCCCTATTAACCATCAGATTATCTTTGTGCAAACGCCCTGACGCTATGTCTCCAGATTTCGCCGCGCATGTTCGTGAAATCGCCGACTTAACTTTATTAAATGAAGAGAAGTTGGCGCATATTCTCAGACAGGTTGATACCGTGGAAAAGCTGGCCGGGCGACCCTCTTCTCTCTTATCACCGGAGGTGGCGGCGAGTCACCTTCAGGCCGGATTGCTCGCCGCCGCCCGTGACAGAGATGAGGAATCGGAAACAGAGGAGCAACCGGAAGACGAAGAAGCTAAGGAATGATAAGCCGTCATGTGGCTGGATAATGCAAGTCGCGAGGTCGTCGAGCGATTCTGGCGACGGTGTGGCGAGATAGAGCCTTTCCCACGTAACCTGGAGCGTTCCATCTCGCTGGCGCTTCCCCTCACGCTTGTCAAATTACCCCATCTCAAGTTGCACGGCATTGAGAGTTGGTTAGAGTATCGCGGCGCTTCGTTTCACTTCAACTGTCGCAGTCGAGCGGTTCGCGGCTGCATCATCGCTTACGGTGGGCAGGGCTTGATCTTTGTGGACGGCGCAGACCCGGATGACGAGCGCGGGTTCACCGTCGCGCATGAGGTCGGCCATTTTCTCGTTGATTACTTGCTCGTGCGCGAAACAGCCCTCTCGAAGTTCGGCCAGAAGATAATCGAAGTCCTTGACGGTTTGCGCCTGCCAAGCGTGACGGAGCGTGTTCATGCACTGTTAATCGGGACTCCGCTAGGCGTTTACACGGACTTAATGGAAAGAGATGAGGCAAGTACGCTTTCGCGCTCGGGAGTGTGGGAAATCGAAGATCGCGCCGACCGAGTCGCTTTGGCACTGCTGGCCCCGCCTGAAGAAGTGCTCTCAGAAGCGAACACATCCGCTGCGAGTTTCGAGCAGCGAGAAGCGTTAATGGTTAGTACGCTGATAGATCGGTTCGGACTGCCGCGAGCGGTTGCCATTCCGTATTCTCGCGCCTTGCTGGAGAGCATCGAGCGCGGGCCGTCCTGGGTTGAGAGTCTGGGACTTAAATAAAAACTGTCGAACTTTTCTTCGTGCGGACTGTATTTAGATTGGATACGTTCTAAATGATGGAGACGTTGAGATGGAAGACGAGAAAGGGAAAACCGGGTTAGCTTCGGGAGAAGGGACTTTAACGAAGCCGAAGGCGGATTTCGCCGAATTTGAATCCGCCTACGACGAAAAATTCTCCGACACGCTTAACCTCGACACGTGGACGCTCGGCGAAGATGTCGCAACCTTTCTGGATCGCGCAGAGCAGGAGGTCGCGGAAGCCGTCGAGCGCGAAAGCGCCGCCGCTAAATACGTTCGCGAGATCATCTTCCCGCAAATCTCCACGGCACCGGGCGCGCCGAAGAATGCAGGCAAGTATGAGGCGCGCAGCAGCGACCTTGAGCGCGTTCATCGCGGCCTTCTGTTCAACGGCGGCGTCGAAGCCTGCGACGGCACTCGCGTAGTCCATGACACGTTGCCGCTGACCATCACGCAGATCGGTGTCAGTCTGGTTTCATATAACGGACAGCAAGGATCGTGGGCGCATCGCCTGTACCGGCGCGACCTGCGCGCCAAAATGTCAGACCCAGTAGAGGAAGTGTTAGACCTTCTGCACCGGCGCGAGAAGCGCGAGGCTCAAGGGCAGGAGGGAGATAAGATTAGCGATCTGGCCGGACGAGGCATCATGGCCTGGGCCGAGCGCGCCATCTTACGCGAAAAGTCGAACGCGAAGTGGCGCATGGGTCACGGCCATCCTGCTCCTTACGAGCTACTGACTAACCTCTGGTCGTCTAACATTGAAGGCATACGAATCCCGCTTGAACTGATTCAGTGGTACGTTGATTACAAACGTTTCATCTTCGTCCCTTCAGCGCCGCGCAAGCGTCACTGGATCACTCTCGGGAACGCCCTGCGCCCTTTAGAGTTTGTCATCCTCCAGACGCTTGAGCCGGAGATTGAAAAGCTTATACAGGGTAATTATCGCGGCGCAGTGCTGAAAGCTATGGAGACTTTTTGCCGTGATGTCGCGCCTCAGATCATTGTCGGCATGTACCGCGTCTGGCAGGGCTCGCCGCCTTACATCTTTTACGCACACGTTGATTACGCTGAGCTGGCCGCGCACATTGCGATGGCCGACAGCCTGCTCCAGGAGCATCGCGGATTCCCGATGCTGATTGATCTGGCCGACACGGTGTGCCGCACGACATTCGGCCTCGATAGTTTCACCTCTTCCGTACAGATGGCCTACGCCGATGCCGGCGAGCCGTTCTGCTATCTCGGCGAACGCGAAACACGCTTACGTTAATGGAGACATGTTATGAATGAGCATCAAGAAGAATTTACAGAGAACATTGATAATGACGAGAGCAGATCAATACGCGATGACTTCTCGGACTTACTTGAAGAGGAGATTGGTTTGGCCGGCGGCGAATTCCAAGAGGATGAAGCCTTCATCGGGTCAGTAGGCCGCACGATGTATGACACGCCCACGAGCAAGGACAACACCGTCACCGTTCTTCTGCCGGCAGAGCACATCGGCAGCGCCGCGTCGCAATCGCTCGTGCGAATCAAGAGCCGTCCCAAAGAGAAAGGCGGCGATGGTCGGCAATATCTCGGCGCTGTAGTCGAAGGGCCATTCGCAGAACCGGACGGGCTGCGCGCTGATGCGCCGCTCGTGGTAACGACTACCGTGCGCGGGGCCACGTTCATGCCGCGCTATCACGGACGCATCCAGGTAGAAATTCTCGGCGAAGAAATAGACGGAAAGATCGTCCCGCCGCGCTTTCGCCCGCTTCCCAACAGCCCGGTCTTTGTTCTCGAAGAGGAAGAAACCACGGAGAGATTGAAGTTGGGCGGTGACGTAACACTTGGTCTCGCCGTCGGCTACGAAGAGATGCCTGTGGCTCTACCTTCGACACGCAAAGAGGTCTTCCCGCGACACACGGGAATCCTGGGTACGACGGGCGGCGGCAAGTCCACAACAGTCTCCGGCCTAGCGGGTAAATTGAGCGAGAGCGGCGTGGCGGTAGTCGTCTTCGACACGGAAGGCGAATACACGAAGATTATGGAGAAGGCCGAAGGCGATGAGATGCGCGAGATGTTGGCAGCCCTTGAGCGAAGAGGCATTGAGCCTAAAGGCGTCGAGAATGTCGGCATCCGCCGCCTTGTCGGTCGCGAAAGCACCAACGAGGACTACGCCGATAACAGAGAGTTTTCCCTCGAATACTCCAATATCTCGCCTTACGCGATGATCGAGATTCTCAATCTCAACGAAGCGCAGCAAGATCGCTTTGACAAAGCCTACGAGATCACGCGGCGCGTCCTGATGGATTTGAAACTTTTGAGCGAGGAAGACAGAGAACAATTACTTGAGCTGGATGAATTGGAGCGCGGCTTCCCATGTATGACACTCCAGCACATGTATGACATCGTGCGCTTCTGCGCTGATACGGTCGCCAAAGATGAAGGCGACACTTATTTGCGCACGCCCGAGTTTCACACAAATCGCACAAAGATCGCGCAGATCATTAAGGAGACCAAGCTGCCGACGGATGCGCGTAGCTGGCGCAAAGTGCAAGGCAGCCTCGCGCGCTTGTTACGTCTGGGCATCTTCGATGATAAGTCGAAAGGCTTGCCAGACTATGACGAAATGACTCAGCCGGGCCGCGTCACTATTATTGACCTGAGCGACACGGACTCGCCGCAGGTCAACAACCTCGTTATCTCAGAAATCCTGCGCGGGCTGCACCAGCAGCAGGACAAGAACTACAAAGCGACGGAAGAGGGGGATGCGCCGTTGCGCCGGGTCGTCGTCATCATCGAAGAGGCGCACGAGTTTCTTTCGTCGGAGCGCATCAAGCAGATGCCTGTGCTCTTCCAGCAGGTTGCGCGCATCGCACGCCGCGGGCGCAAACGCTGGCTCGGCCTCATGTTCGTTACGCAACTGCCGCAGCATCTACCGGACGAAGTGCTCGGCCTCATCAACAATTACATCCTGCACAAGATCGCCGATGCCAATGTCATCAGCCGTCTCAAACGTTCAGTCGGCGGCGTTGACGACGGCTTGTGGAATCGCCTGCCAAATTTAGCTCCCGGACAGGCGATTGTCTCAGCCGCCAGTATGGCTCGCCCGCTGCTGGTCGCCATTGACCCGACGCCCTCAAAGCTGCGCATGGTTGAATGAGTTACCTGTTGAAAATCGCCTTGCGGCATCATTGGAATCGAGTGTTAGATTCAGCTACCACATAAGCTGCCCTAGTGCTCAACGCCTTGCGACGTCATCGGAAGACTTATGGCGATTTATGAGTGCAGTGACGTGTTGTTCTAGCCAGTGCCCCGGCAGGTTTGTACATTAACCTTGAAGTTTTCAACACATCGCTGGTAGAATCAGCCCTACAGAAGCTGCCCTACATCAGCTTAATTAAGCACGCGAAAGGTAGCATTAAGTGAAACGTGCTGTCAATACTAAGTTTTTGCCTGTGATTACGAAGAGGCACTTTCCATCTGTCACAGGACACTGGTTGTCACCCTCAATGGGTTAAAGTGACTTTATCATGTCATCCTCAAATGGTCAGTCCTCGACGCGCGTTCATACACGGGCGCTATCGAGACTCCAACAAATTCATCAGGAGATCAGCGCGGGCCGCTGTCCGAACGTCCGCGCGCTGGCGGAGCTTCTGGAGCGTAGTGACCGCACCATCAAACGCGACCTACGCTTTATGCGAGACCAACTCAGTGCGCCGCTCCATTATGACCGCACACGACGTGGCTGGCGATACACCGAACCCGGTTGGGCATTGCCACCACAGCAATTCAATGAGGGTGAGCTACTGGCCTTCTTCACTGCGGCGGAAGTGCTGCGTGCCACAGGCCACCAACCGGAAGCAGTCCTGCTGCGCGCGGCGCTCGCCAAGCTAGCTGCTTTTCTTCCCACAGAAGTTAACGTCAATCTAGCCACTCTCGGCGAAGCCCTGACCTTTCAACCAATCCCGCACGTGACGGTTGATCCTAACGTCCTTCAGGCGCTCGCACGCGCCGCCGCCGAACGGCGCACCGTCTCATTCGATTATCACTCGCAGCACCGCAACGCGCCCACGCACCGTGAGGCAGACATCCTGCTGCTCCACAACTTCGCCGGCGACTGGTACGCCATCGCCTACGATCACTTCCGACGCGAGGTGCGCGACTTCCACGCCGGGCGCATCAAACGCATCGCGCAGTCATCTAAATTCTTCGACCCGCCCCCTAGCTGGAATGCTGATACCTACCTGCGGCGCGGCTTCTACATGATGCGCGGCGGGCGCATCACCACCGTCAAAATCGTTTTTGATTCCTACCAGGCGCGCTGGATGAAGGAGCGCATCGCCTTCCACCCAGACGAACAGCGCGAAGACCTCTACGACGGCGGATTGCGGCTCACCTTCCGCGTTGGACACGACGGCCTTGATGCAGTCGCACGCTTTTGCCTCGCCTATGCCGGACACTGCCGCGCCGAGCGCCCTGCCAGGCTTCGTAAACTAATCCGCGAACGACTAACCAAAGCTTTGGAAGATCACAGAGAGGATTGATATGAGCACTAACACACAGCGCAACAGCACACCGGAATCCGCGATCAACGCCGGCACATCTCCCACCGTCACCGTTCACTTTCCCGTGCAAGGACGACAACTGCCCGCCGATCATGGCTACGCCCTCTACTCTGCCATCACACGGCAACTGCCCGCCCTGCATGCTGCACCATGGCTCGGCATCGAGCTTCTGAGCGGCATCCCATGGAGGCAAGGCATCATCGTCCTCCCTACGCGCGGCGCAAGCTTGCGCCTCCGCATTCCTGCCGACCACTACGGCCACGTGCTCCCCCTTGCCGGCAAACGTCTCGACATCGCCGGACACCTCATCCGCCTCGGCATCCCCAGCGCCCGCCCGCTCATACCCGCAGCCTCGCTCTACGCGCGTGCGGTCACCATCAAAAAATTCACCGAAGCTGAACCCTTCCTCGAAGCTGCTCGCCGCCAGTTAGACGCGATGGGCATCACGGCCACGCTCGAATTGCCTCTGGACGAGCAAGGCCGCTTCCGCCGTCGCATCGTTAATATTCACGGGCGCGCGATAGTCGGCTTCTCCCTCACCGCGCATAATCTCAGCGACGATGACTCGCTTCATTTGCAAACCGTCGGCATCGGCGGACGCCGCGCGATGGGTTGTGGGCTTTTCAATCCAATTGCAAGCAACGGGACTTTGAAGGAGATGAAGTAGTGAAACGATTGCTTGCTAAATCTTACGACCGCGAAAAGCATGGATACTCGCCACCTGATTACGCGCTCTTGACGCAGCACAGCCGCGACGTGGCGAATGCCTGCGATGCATTGGCAATCGCAGTCGGCCGCATCGCCTTGCACAATGCAGGACTCGATCTGGCTGAGTTCGAGAGATTCCGACTGACCTTGCGCGCCAATGGTTGGATTCAGGATTTAGGAAAGGCGAGCAGCCACTTTCAGCAGATGGTGAGCGGCGACCAGCAAATCAGACAACTTGTTCGGCACGAAACTATTTCGGGCATGTTGATGTTGCTTGATGAGCGGTTTCGCAAGTGGTTATCTCCTCTTTCAGAGACAATTCTTGCCTCTGTGTGGGGAGCGATGGGACATCATCGCAAGTTTGATGAAAGCACCTCACCTGAACAAACAACGGCTTTAACGGTTCACGTCGCGCATGAAGATTTCAGTCAAATTCTCGCTGACATGGGCGCAAGCTTGGAGCTTTCTGCTCCACCGCAGTTCGAGCGTGATCTAGTGCTTGCGCGAGACGGCAGGGAAACTTGTGATCTACAGGCGCGTGAAGCGATTCGAGATTTGCAAGACGATTTCATTGATCGAGAAGCGGAGTTTGCCGACGAGGGTGAACGCCGAATGCTTGCGCTCGTCAAAGCGTTCGGCATCGCTGCCGATGTCGCAGCCAGCGCAGTTGCCGCGAAAGGAAGGTGGGCACGAGACTATTCACTCACCGATTATGTCGCCGAGAGTCTGTCGATTGGCTTGAAACCAACCGACCTCTCGCGGCTCATAAACAAATGGGCATGGGATCGCTCGGACTGTAAGGGTGCGAGCTGCGATGGAAATTTGCTCCCACCTAAGTTCGTCGTGCGCGACTTTCAAAAGGAGGTCGCAGAGTCAATTTCATTCCTGACTCTTGCTCAGGCAGGTTGCGGCTCCGGCAAGAGCCTCGCCGCGTACATGTGGGCGCGCGAGTGGTGTCAAAAATTGGAGCAGGATGGTCGCGGAAACTTCCGCCTCTATTTTTGTTTGCCGACAACAGGGACGACGACAGAACACTTCAAGGATTACGCGCTTGAATCAGGGATTGATGCAAGCCTGACGCACTCTCGTTCTGGCGTTGACCTGAAGGCGATGGCTGAAACTGCACCGCAGGAAGAGGCGAGTGAAGATGACGCGGATATGGCTCAAGCAGCCCGGGCGGCTTTAAATGCCGAACGAGACAAAATCGAATCGCTCGCGCTGTGGAGCACGCCGCTTGTCGTCTCGACCGCCGATACGGTGCTCGGTCTAATGTCCAACTCGCGCCGCGCCATTTACAGTCTGCCGGCGATTATGAGCGGCGCGATTGTGTTCGACGAAATCCACGCCTTCGATGATCAGATGTTCGGCCACCTGCTCGTCTTCCTCAAAAACTTTCCGCGTCTGCCGGTGCTGCTGATGACGGCGTCTTTGCCAGAGGAACGTCGCCATGCTATTGCCGGCGTGCGTCCCGATCTTAACGTCGTTTGCGGGCCTCAAGGGTTTGAAACGCTTGAGCGATATTTATTCGATAACATAGCGACGGATGAACAAGTGTGGCGGGCGATTGAAGACTGTATAGCGCAAAACGGGAAAGTTTTGTGGGTTCGCAATCGCGTCGAATGGGCTAACAAAGCTTATACGGATTGCCGCGCTCGCTTCGCGAACGTGCCTGCCGATGTCTATCACTCGCGATTTCGCTACAAAGATCGTAGCGTGCGACACCGTCGCGTGATTGATAATTTTAAGCCGGATAAAAAACGAGCTGCGATTCTCGTCGCCACGCAAGTCGCAGAGATGTCTTTAGACCTTTCGACTGATCTGCTTATCACGGACATCGCGCCGATTCCATCACTGATTCAACGACTCGGAAGACTCAACAGACGTTCCACGCCCGACGCTCCGCAACCAGCAAAACTCGCTTTGATTCGCGCCTTGCCGCAGGGCGAATCGAATATCGAGTTGCCATACGAAAAAGCTGATCTTGATAAAGCTAAAGACTGGTTAGATAAGCTTGTCAAATGCGGACGTGCATTAAGCCAGCGTGATTTGTCGGAGGCGTTCGTGGAGTTCAGTGAAGCGAAGGAGTATGACATTACGACTGCCGAAGAACGCGCCGTGTTCTTTTCCGGCCTCTGGCGCACACGTCCCGGCATGACGCGCGCCGAAGGCTACACGGTGAGCGTCATTCTCGAAAAGGATTTGGAAAGCTGCAACGAGCGTGATGCGCGGGGGCAGCCGAAGCGCGATTGGTTGCGAGAACATGAAGTCTCTATTTTGTTCAAAGAGGCTGTAATGAAGTGGGAGCGGACGGGGACGATGCGCGTCGCACCGAGCGCGATGGTCGCTTACGATTACGATGAGCAAACACACGAAGGGACAGGAGCAAGATGGCGCACGAATTAAATTACAGACTCAGCAATCCCAACTTCACCATCTACCACCGCGCCGCATTGGGGGGACTTGCCGCGACAATTCGCGCATGGGGCGCAAACAAACCGGAAAGCATTGAAGCCGAAGTGACACGCGATAGTGTCCGTTTGTCATGGGGCGCTGACATAACGAATCAGGAAGCGTTGCGCCGCATCCTCGCCGCATCTTTCAAACTGACGGAAGATAAACTGATTGATCTACCTGGTCAGGGAATCCGCGCCGGGCAGGATGATCTACGTCTTGCCATTCATAGCGGGATAATGGGGACTTTTCTCGATCACCCAAGTTCTTATAAAGCTGAGAAACAAAGGGGACGGTTTGTTTTAAGAACGGCTGATGACGAAGAAGGGACTGGCAGTATTTATACCTATAAAGCTCTGACTAAGTACGCTCATCAAGAGGCCATTAAACGACTTGAGATGTTCGACAAGAGAGGCAACCAGTCTGAAGCTATAGCTATTACTAAATGGGTCGTCCCAGGTGCATTCACTGGAGCAAGTCCGATAGGCGCATCTTTTGATGAGACAGTTTTACTGCTGTACTTAATTGTCAGTTGCGGAATCTTTCTCTTGCGACCTCGTAGCTTCAGAGAAAAAGCGCAGACGTGTGTAGTTGTCCCTGACGTTACTGATCTGTTGGCCTTCGCTCGCGCGCTAATTTTCATTGCAAATAAAAATCACAGCGTGAAGCGTCTTAGCGGCGGCTTGCTTGATCGTATCGTTAGCGGAGCGGAAGAGGCAGCATTGAGGTTTTTGATCGACCTCAAAGCCGAAGATATAACTTCAGAGAGGAGTATTAAAGGCTGCCTTGCCATTGCAATGGGCAAGGTCGCGTGGGACAAAAAGCAGAACAATAGAAGCTTCACTATTAAGCTAAAAGGTGATTACGACGAAATAGGGATATTCCTCGCTGCGAACAAGCATTTAAGCAATCCGAGAATAATCAAGTTAGAAAGTGGTGAATGCTTTGCAAAACAGGACAGCCTTATTCCTGAACTCATCGCGGCGAATCTCGCCGCCGAGCGCCACTGGTGCGCGCACTTCAAGACGTTGATTAGTGATAAGAAAGATTTTGAAAGAATGCGCTTCGCGCAAGGAGGACTGAAAGCAATGAGAGAGGCTATCAAGGACGCGGACGATCAAGCGATTATCCGCGCCTTTCAGGAAGCATGGCGATTGACAATGGGGGAATTTGGCGAACGTGCCCGACGCGGTGAATTTATCTTTGAACGTAAGGTAGAAACAGAACGCGAGAAGATGCGAAACGCTATCTTGCGGACGAAGACGGCTGACGCCCTGGCAGGTTGGTTTTTGCGTTTCTGCGCCGATGCGACGAAAGGCGGTTCGCTCGGCCCGATGCGAACCGATGCAAACAGAATCCGTGAGTTTATTTTCAACCCGCGAAACTTTGACCGTTTTCAAAACCTGTGCCTGTTCGCGCTCGTCAGCTACGCGGGCGAAGAGGCCAAGGCTACAACTGGAGGAAACAAATAATCATGGCGACACATTATCTTTACGGCACGATTCTCACAGGCGAGGCCGTTGCCGCCAACAATCGCGGCGACAACATCGGCAACACGACGACATTGCAAAAAGTCTTCCACCAAGACGATGTGCATACGAGTGTATCGGCTGAGGCAATCAGGTTTGCGATCCGGTATCGGTTTCAACTGGAAGGCATGAGGCTTAACCGAACCTATGACGCGGCGGAAGGAAAGCTTAATTACGAAGATGAGAAACGAGAAAGGTGGAATCCTGATGGAGACGTATTCGTTGATGATGATTTGATGGGTTTCATGGATGCTGCTGCCGCAAAAAAGGAAAGTGAAGATGAAGCAGCAGAGGAAGGAGCGGCTACAGATGGAGAGCAAGTTACCGCCCCAGCTAAAGGCGCAAAGAAAGCGAAAGCTAAAGGCAAGTCGGCAACGAGACGAATCAGTCCGCTCGCCATTGGTCGCGCTGTCAGCTTGCGCCCATATCGTGGTGAGATTTCATTCAACGCTGTGAGCGGAGAAAAGGCTAAGGGCAAACTCTCGCTTTATAACGCAGAGATGCACACGACGGAATATCAATACAGCTTCGGCCTTAATCTCGGCGATGTCGTCAAGAAGGAGAACATCCATCATTTGATTGATGCCATCGTTGACCCAACGCAGGTCGCTGGCAATCACGCGCGCTTCGCTTACGACTTTTCTCCGGCTTCAATCGTGCTGCGTGTAACGGGCGCGCACTCGTCAAAAATCCAAAACTGTTTTGAGCATGATGAAGCGCATCGCACCTATACAATTGAGCGATTGATTCAACGCATCGAGAGCCAAGACATCGCGGCGGACGAGTTGATCGTGGGCGGCGAGTTGGCTTCGACGGAGGAAGGCGCGAAGTTGAAAGCATTAGGCGTTGCGGTTTACCCAGGCGTGAAAGCAGCGGCAGACGAAGCGCGTCAACGAATCGCCAGGCGCAGCGCAGAATTTGCCGGCCTTTCAAGCAACGGAGGTTGAACCTGTGATTACGTTGCATGTAGAAGTGCCTTACGCGAGTTTCCGCAAATCTTACGCACGCTCATTCGCGGAGACATATCCGCTGCCGCCGCCGGCCACCGTTTACGGGATGCTGTTATCTCTCGTAGGCGAACGATTCAGGCGGCGGCATGTCGGCGTTCGGCTCGCATTTGCTTACAAGCGTGCCCCGCAGATTGCGACGACGCTGCGAAAGTTGAGCCGGTACAAATATGGTGTGGCGAACAAACAGTCGAAGCTCGGCAATGCCCCCGACTTTGTAGAGACGCTTTGCGATATTGAGTTCCTCTGCTGGGTGGACTCGTCGGAAGAGATGTCTGGCGACGTTGAGGCGCAAGAATGCAAGGAGCGAGTTCTTGAAGAGCGAGTTGTCGAAGCCCTCAACTCGCCAGTGAATGTTTCTCGTTACGGGGTGCTCTGTCTTGGCTTGAGCGATGACGCTGTCAATGATGTGAGTTTGTGCGAAAACATTGAAGGCAAGTGGCGTCACTTATTGCCAAGTGATACCGGCACGATTGAACTACCTGTCTGGGTGGATCACGTTGGCGCTGCAAAGACTCGCTGGCAGCGTTATGAGTTAGAAACGGAAGCGCACCGCGTTAGTGTGCCTATACCAGATAATTACTGGACGCAGATCGTCGCGCCGCAGTAGCCCGTTGCTTTCAATCGTTGATTCTTCAGAGATTCGGTTGCCATCAGGCGCTGAACAAGCCAAGACGGTTTCTCATACTACTGATAATAATCAGCGCAGCATCCCATGATGCCGTCAGGCGGTGAATATAGCCCGAAAGGAAAATCATTATGACGGCACTACGAGTCCATTCACTTCATGCCCTCGCTTACTGCGAACGTCTTTTCTATCTCGAAGAGGTGGAGAATATGCGCGTCGCGGATGGGGCTGTGTATGCGGGGCGTCGGCTACATGTGGAGTTGGCGCGGGAGGAGGATGAAGAGGAGTGGTTGACTTTAAATCTCGAAAGCGAGCGATGGGGGCTGACCGGGAAGATTGATTGTGTGCGGCGAAGGGACGGCGCGATCATTCCGTATGAGCATAAGCGGGGAAGGTCTGCGCGTTCGCGTGATGGGGTGGCGGAGACTTGGCCGAGCGACAGGTTGCAGGTGATTGCGTATGCGGCGCTAGTTGAGGAGCATACGGGGCGCGAGGTGACGGAGGGGCGTGTCAGGTATCACGCGGACAACGTGATGGTGCGTGTGCCGATTGATGAGCGGGCGCGGGTTGACCTGGGACGTGCGGTGGCGCGTGCGCGGGAACTGCAAAGCACTGTCGAGCGCCCGCCGGTCACGGAGAATGAGCGGTTGTGCGTGCGTTGCTCGCTCGCTCCGGTTTGCCTGCCGGAAGAGGCGCGCTTGGCCGCAACTATCTCGGAGACGACGCCTGTGCAGCCTGCTCGGGAGATGATCAGGCTGTTTCCGGCTGACGATGATCGCAGGACGCTGCACGTGTTGACGCAGGGAGCGCGCGTCGGGCGCAAGGGTGATCGGCTAGAGATTACCGCACGTGATGAAGAGACGCAGCTCCATCCGGTGCATGAGATCGGGCAAGTTGTGCTGCACGGCTTCTCGCAGATTACGACGCAAGGATTAAGGCTATGCGCCGAACAAGAGATCGGGGTGCACTGGGTAACGACAGGCGGGCGTTATATGGGAGCCTGGTCTGCCGGAATAGGTTCTGTGCAGCGGCGTATCAGGCAATACCAGGCGTTGACGGATGAAGAACTTTGCTTACGCCTGGCGCGCAGGTTGGCAGAGGCCAGAGTGCGCGGACAATTGAGTTTTCTCTTGCGCGCCAGCCGTGAGGCTGGACGCAACGTCACAGAAGTGCGTGAGGCGGTCAGCGGAATGCGTAAGCTTCTTTCGCCAATGTCGCGGGCGACGAATATAGATTCTTTACGAGGTTATGAAGGCAGCGCGGGAGCGCACTACTTCAGCGCCCTGCCACATCTGATTGTGCCGGAGGTTTCCCCGGCAATGCGGCCCGATGGCCGCAGCCGCCGTCCACCGCGTGATCGCTGCAACGCACTGCTGTCGTTCGGTTACGCGCTTTTATTGAAGGATGTGACAAACGCGATTATGACGGTGGGGCTTGATCCCTGCCTGGGGTTCTATCATCAACCGCGTTCGCAGGCTCATCCTCTGGCTCTCGATTTGATGGAGTTGTTCCGTGTGCCGTTGATTGATCTGCCAGTGATAGCTTCGATTAACCGTCGGCAATGGGATGTAGATGAGGATTTTCAGATCGCAGGTCAGCAGGTTTGGTTGTCAGACACTGGACGCAAGAAGTTCATAGGCATCTACGAACGCCGCAAGGCAGATAGATGGAAACACCCGGTCATCGGTCACTCCCTCTCTTACTCACGGCTGATGGAGCTTGAAGTCAGGTTGCTGGAGAAAGAGTGGATGAATGAAGGCGGATTGTTCGCGCGTATGAGACTGCGTTGAGCTGGGGGGAAGAGGAAGTGGAAACAAAACAATGGTACGTGGTCTGCTACGACATCACCGAGCCGAAGCGGTGGCGACGTGCGTTTAAGATGCTGCACGGTTACGGGCGTCGGCTGCAATATTCGATCTTCAGATGCCGCCTAACGTCAAGGCAAATGGAACGCTTGCGCTGGGAACTGGAAAAGATATTAACTGTCGAGGATCGCCTGCTTATCCTCAGCCTCTGCGAACCGTGTGAACGGCGCGTAGCAGCTCACAACCGGCCAGAATCATGGCTCGATGAGCCAAAGAGTTTTGAAATAGCTTAGAGACGTGCGTTAAATAACCCTACTGCAGCAGGGCTTTTCTAGCGCCTTTAATTTCCCGCAAGCACCTGAGCTTGTTATGGCCTTAAAAATAAAGTTGATAAGAAAAACAGAGGCAATGCAATAGCTTAGCGCTGCGTTCTCTTGGTTGAGATACTTGCGAGCTAGCAATACACTTGATTTTAAATAGATTAAGTCTCGGTTTGCCCATCGTTATAAGCAAAATACCCATGAATATTTCGCAGAAAATACTTATTCCCGAAAAGCTATTCGCAAATAGTAGTATTCACATGCTTTGGGACCTAAGCAGTGAAGATTCCTATGATGCCGAAAGGCGTTGAGCACACGTTCAACCTTTCACGCGACGCTTCTGGTTGAGTGAGTGAAGATTCCTATGATGCCGAAAGGCGTTGAGCACTAGATCGTCACGGACGGTTTGAGAGACGAGCCTGGTGTGAAGATTCCTATGATGCCGAAAGGCGTTGAGCACAAGCTTTCACGCTCGCCGTTACGCTGAAATCCAGTGAAGATTCCTATGATGCCGAAAGGCGTTGAGCACTTCTTTGAAAAGTTTGCCGGAACGTTCGACCCCATCGTGAAGATTCCTATGATGCCGAAAGGCGTTGAGCACCCGTGGCAGAGCTTGGTGTAACCAGGCGCTGGGTTGTGAAGATTCCTATGATGCCGAAAGGCGTTGAGCACTGACGAGAGCACGCTTAAAGTACGCGCCGCAAAAAACGCGTGAAGATTCCTATGATGCCGAAAGGCGTTGAGCACGAAATATTCTCATCGCCGCCGTACTCTGCTACGTCGGTGAAGATTCCTATGATGCCGAAAGGCGTTGAGCACCAAAATCTTAAGAGCAAACGCACGCAAGGCGCTCTTGGTGAAGATTCCTATGATGCCGAAAGGCGTTGAGCACGGCGCGGTTGATGCTTTAGGCGACCCGCCGAAGAAGTGAAGATTCCTATGATGCCGAAAGGCGTTGAGCACACGAGCTTCTCAGGCTCCGCCGGTAAACCGATATCGTGAAGATTCCTATGATGCCGAAAGGCGTTGAGCACTGTGTCTCGCGGACCTGGAGACGCACATCAGAAGGGAGGTGAAGATTCCTATGATGCCGAAAGGCGTTGAGCACAATGGAAGGGAAAAGCAGATGCAGCAACGAAAGAAGTGAAGATTCCTATGATGCCGAAAGGCGTTGAGCACCTGGTCAGTGACGCTGGCAGAGGATGGTTGTAGCCAGTGAAGATTCCTATGATGCCGAAAGGCGTTGAGCACTGTCGAAGATGGCGATGCAGGTGGCGCTGTCGGATTGTGGTGAAGATTCCTATGATGCCGAAAGGCGTTGAGCACTTGTTGAGCGCGTGGAAAGGCTTGTTCGCGCCTTCGTGAAGATTCCTATGATGCCGAAAGGCGTTGAGCACCGGATATTTATATCAGGACGAACGCAGGGATTCGGTAGTGAAGATTCCTATGATGCCGAAAGGCGTTGAGCACTTGTCCTCCTTCGGGGGTTAGGGGTTACTGTCGCCGGACGGCACGTATTCCGTGAAGAACGTGCCGGAGCGAGCATCTGTAAGGTACGGCAAGCACGCCAGGAACTCGTCTCGCTTCTCGATAATATAACTACTGTCGTTACATAATCCGGGACAGAGGCGCAGGCGCGGGCGGGCAATGCCACCACTCGTTAATACACTTTTCGCGAGCGCCGTGAGATTACCGTTATTAATTTAATTACAGCTTTCAACTACTGGGGCATCACAAGCAGGTCAGAAATTCGCCGGCCCGTTGGTGAAGACCGTCAGACTACCTGTCATGCCACTGCAAGTCAATCACGCGCCCTAATTGTGTGGGGGAATGGGTGATGTTTCAGATTTTATGCTGGGCTAATTTTCGCTTGTTTGTGGCTTCTGGCTTCTCGCACGCCGAAGGCCGATAAACATTGGCTGATCTGTACAGAGTCAGAACCCTTTAGAAAAACAGAATTCTACTCAGCATAAAATCTGAAACACCACCGGTGAATGAAAACGTCAGGGATTGTATCTCAGGTGTGCTGCGCCCACCCGACGCGGGGAATACCTGCCGCACTTACCGTATTGGAAAGCGGTGCGAGTTGCTGGGAGACGACAATAACTAAGCTTAATCTCGGAGAGCCTCAGGGATGGAGCAAGTTCGAGGGGGACACTTACGGGAGCGACCAGAAAAGGAGTAGTATAGTCGCGTCGCGGTTGAGTTCAATAGAATCAGGACGGCACTTTTAACGGTTCCATTTGCGGTGGTGTACTTACATTGCGAAATGAAAGAATCGGCTGAAGACTGATAGCCAACAGGGCGGGAGGTGAATCTTCCCGCCCTTCCCGGTTGATGGGGTGAGGACATTGACCGGAATCTGAGCGGGCGCGAGGCCAACCACGGCTGGCGCGCCCGCTCGCTTTATAGGCGAATCATCAAACATTAATTATAGAGCATGGGTAAACAGTCACGGGAAGCTAAAAAGAGGAGAAGAGAGGCGCTCCGGCGCTTAAATGGTAATCCGCAACCGGAGAGTTCAAATACGCATGGCCTTTCCGAGCGGGCGCGCGAAAGATCGGCCAATCATCCCATCTTCGCCACACCAATACTTTACTCCGACCTTACAGGAAGCAGACCGACCCAGGACGAGGTGGACGCGCTGCTGTCCCGCTTTAAGCGGCGACCGACATTCTTCATGTTGGCAATGCTCAACGCCCTACTCTCTTTCTACGAGAAGGACATTGATCAGATGAACTACATGCAGGGCTTCCTGCTAACGAACCTGATTGACGACGAACTGTTCGAGCGCACGAAACGGAGGTACGGCCCACACAGAATGGAGGAGCGCCCGCTGTTTCATCGCCAACAGTTGCTTACAATGATGAGGCGCGTTCTGGCGGTCGCCTCTAACAACGGGGGACTAGATCCCAACCCTAACGACGCGAAAGACGTGAGATACATGCTGGGAAGAGTAGCTACGATGGTAAGCGACCTGCTCTCCCCGGACGAGCAGTCCGAGAAACTAAAGGCCAGAACTGGCGACGGCGACCGCGAGCGTATCCACGACGAGCTATTCGCTCAACTCCTGCCATCGTTCGAGCTGACTAATCCTCCCGACGCCCCATACTCAGTAATCAGAAATTCCGAATACTTTAAGATTTTTGAGCGCGGTGCGGGCGATTTCACTTTTGCAGATGGACAGGGCCTCGCCGAACGATTCAGGAGCCTCGCGGGGCTTGAACTCAGACGTTATCTGATGCTCGTCTATTGCATCTACGGGTACTATGAGGTCGAGTCCAAGTCACGCGACAACCTGATCAATGACCCTTCGCGGTTCAATATCAGTAAGGACACGACGTTTGCCAAAATGGATGTCACGCAAGCGGAGATTGATGCACTCTTCCGGCTGACAGCGTCGGACATAGACGAGTTGGCGGAAGCTTCACGAAATGCTATTGCTCCATCCACGTTACTCCCGTACTACGGATTCGCCGAATTCCGCCGCAGCCCGCTCGTTTACACCAACAAGACGAAAAGAATTGCGACTGTGATCGACATGGGCTTCCTGATCGAGAAAATCTCGACCGGCGTTTACCACACGATCCTCAGATCACTTGAAGGCGAAGACAAGGCCCAGCAGCAAGACCGCAAGAAATTCTTGCGGAGGTATTGGGGTGATGTCTTCGAAATTTACGTCAACGACCGGCTGGGCGGGGCGTTACCTTCACGGCGATGCGAGTTTTACCGCTCGCCGGTTTATGACCAACCGAAGCTAAAGAAGGGCGAAGAAACCTTCGACGCTGTCATTGATTACGGCGACGCCTTGGTTGTCATGGAGCACAAAGGTAAGTATCTGAAACTTGAGGCTAAATACTCCGAACAGCGCGAAGTGCTCATAGCCGATCTGGACGGAAGGTTCGGCTATGGGGTCAGGCAGTTGGCCGACAACATCGAAGTCGTTTTCAATTCAGCCGAGGAGAAGCGCGGGGAGTTCTCGGAGCGTGACAGGGAAGGGAAGGTGACAAAAAGCTTCACTAGGGAAGACGCGAAAAGGGTAAGAATGATCTACCCCGTGATCGTCGCCCAGGATTTCTCGTTGCGCATCGGCTTCGCTAACAGGTGGCTGCGAAATCTCTTTGAAAGCGAAATAAGGAAGCGCGATGTGGATCAACAATTGATCCGACCTTTGTCGCTGCTTACTGTTGAGGACTTAGAGAAGATTCTGCCCTACATGAACGACCTTTCATTCATTGATATTCTTGAAGAGTACACGAAAGAGCACGAGCCGCTCTATTCGTTCGAATATATCTTCAGAGAACTGTGCGCCCAGAAAGGGATTCCCCGTCGCCGGGACAAGTGGTTCGAGAAGCGGCTCGAAGAGTTACATGAGGATATAAAGTCTATGTTCGTTGTTATGGACTAATCAATAGTCCAGAACTAAGCAGATTCGCATCATGAAATGCACCGCGCAGCCTGTCTTCTGTCCATTCAAGATACGGGAGTGAATAATTTTGCCTGACTTTTGCCTGACCCCATATGCCGTCTCTACCCTTTACAGTGTTCTTCTCTAGCCGTTCAGGGTTGAATTTGTTGACAATTGACAACACGGAAGATGTAGAAAATCTTCCTGCGCACCTTGACACGGGTTGCGGTCTGCGGTTCAAATCCGCACGCGCCTACCATTTTTATGTCTTCTGTTCGCGTTAGTTAGCTTCAGCCCCTTTGTCCCGATTTTGTCCGCCACCCTTCCGAAGACCATGATTTCTTCAGGCGGGTACTCAAACTCTCTACCGCACGCATCATCGCCTCCCATGTCGCTCCAGACTTCGGGGAGACCGCATAACGCATCGTTGAAATTTTTATCCCACTTCATGCAGAATCAGCATGGCGCTCACCTCCCCGGCGAGCGAAGTGGTCGCGTGGGGTGAGGACACGCGGCCCGTAGGGTGGGGATCGTGGGAGGTCCCCGCCCGCTTAATTTCCAAAAGATCTATCTTCTAAAGTACCTATTCAGATTCTACAAGGTTGAGCCCTCAGGTAACATTACAGTTCAAAAGGCCTTCCAACTCAACGATGAGATAGATAATTTGAATTGGCTACATGTCCTCCCGCCTGACTAGCTCATCAATGCCCTAAATGGCGCAATTCAATCCACGCCAAAGTTTTATTACTCAAGATTGTCTAAAGACTTCCACTTTCCGTCTTCCCAATAATCAATTAGATGAATGGGGTGAATCCCCCATCCTAATTCGATTGACACGCGAGAAAGTCTCGAATATATTCCCGCGTCAGTTCTTTTCTTCCCGAGCCCCACCTTTCCGAAGGAGATTGTAGATGACAAACAGAGAGCAACTTGCGGACACCAAGATCCTTAAAAAAGACATCCAGTTGAGCCCTGAGCAAGAAAAGGCGATTGAGGAACTTACGGCGGAAGAAATCAATATTCTAATCTCAATAAAGAATAAGACCGCGGACAAGTTTCCCCCGGAATCCCTAATTTCGCCCATCACCCATCATCATTGATTTGCTGGCTAAGCCGCGTTAACCACCAACCTTTGAGTGATCTGAGGTGCATGCTGACTTGCGGTAGGCGAGCGACAGGTACTGCTCCCCTTCCTTTATCATAAGAGACTGGTCAACAAATCTGTCTAGGGCGTCCCTAAGTCGTATTTCATCCAGAGGCATTAGCGGAGTCTTGGGCCATGAGTTATGTATCTGCCGTAGGCTCTTGGCTTCATCGCATGCCATGTAGGCTAATCTTGAGTAATCGTCAAGAATTACCAGTGGCTCTTTAGCGCAAGGGCGGAAGTCCCAGATAAGCAGCTGCGTCCCCTTGTCCATAAAAAAGAGTTCGCTCCGCTCATATGTTTCTTTCCAGTTTTTGATTTCCTCTGATAAGCCTTTGGTAGTGGATCTCTCAATATCGAGGTTCTCATACTCGGGTACAAAAAAATAGGCGAGATTGTACACAATCTTTGGGTCAAAGGGGTAAACGTAGCGGTAAGCCGGAAACGGGGTAAGCTTGCTGAAGCCCAGCTCCCTGTGCGAGTTGAAATTCGGGCTGAATCGGTCAATTCGTATGGTGCCTGCGCCGACCGGGGGGCGTAGGTGAGTGATAAGCGGAATCAGTTCCAACATCTTCTTATAATCGTCGGGTGATTCTCCGGGAAATCCCCAGATGAGGTTGTATACGACCTTCAGATTCAACTCCGCGCACCACTTGAGAAACTGAATATTCTGCAGGGCGGTAACACCCTTTCTCATTATCTTGAGAATGTTGTCGCTCAGGCTCTCAATGCCTGGTTGGATAGTTTTGACTCCCGCCTCACGCAGCAGTCTAAGTTGTTCTTTTCTGAGATTTGACTTGACTTCGTAGAACAAGCCAAAACCGTAATCTCCTTCCGCCAGAAGCTTTATCAGGGTCTTGAAATATTTCATGTCGAGAATGTTATCTACGGCGTTGACGCTACAACCGGGGTGGCGGCCGGTAAGATAGATAAGCTCATCCAAAGCCCGTTCAGCTGACTTGCTGCGATAAGCCATTGTGGCACCGTTCAAACCGCAGAATGTGCAGTGAAGTTTCTCTCCCCACCAACACCCGCGCGATGTTTCAAAAAGCAGCGTAGGCTTCTCTGAAAGCTTCAATGAACTCGCTCGGAGTTGTTCGAAATAATCGTCGTAATCAGGAACAGGTAACTTATCTAAATCCTTTACCAACGGAGTGTTTTGCGGTAGCTGATCCGCTAGCTGCAGAACCGGTCGGTGACGATTGTAGACGCCTGGGATCGCCGGAATAGGTTTTGACGCCAAGATTGACTGGACGATTTCAGGAAAGACGATATCTCCCTCGCCGGATACCAGCACATCTATAAAGTCGAATTGGCGAAACGTTTCAGCGCCCATTAAGCCTTCGCAATTTGAACCGCCAAAGATGATGAAACAATCAGATCGGTGCGATTTAATCCGCTTGGCGAGGGAGAGAGAGGCGATGTGCTGTTCGAACATGCTGGTGAAACCGACGATCCTCGGTCGGAGTGCGAGGACGGTTTCCAAACACTGATCGAGGAAATCCTCAACCCGGGCTCTGGCCTTCAGGATCGCTGGTACGAGTTCACTAAGGCACGCCTCCGAGAAGATGGGTCGTTCGGGGTCATCCACGGTCTTTACGCTTAGGACTTCCCTTACGTAACCGTCAAGGTCTCTGTTCTTCGAGTGCCGAAACAACGATTCTGAGAATATCCATTCTCTGGCAAGGTGTTCAGGATGCGTTATTTCCTCGATTAAGGTGTAAGCGTCTTGGCCTATCAACTCAGCGAACCGCAAATGAAAATGGAGCGATCTGGAAGTGACCCCGACACGTGTCAATGCAGACTTCAGTAGGCCCAAAGCGATGGACGGGGCTGAGAGAATCGTGAACGGCATACTGACCAGTACTACTTCGCTCATGGACGCTTTGGTGTCAGCCTCTTCGTGGGATAAAGCTTTCTTGGTACTGATGTGAGGTATCATTATGTTTTTGCCCCCATAGGTTTTATGATTTTAAGATTCGAGGTCTGTGCGACTTCGGCACGACCTACATCTGAAGGTTCATCTTTCAGCCCAAATTAACCGACTCAAGTAGCTTGTCGTAGCGCGGGTCGGAACGTATCTTATCAAAAACCGGATCAACCCTGATTCTCAGCATAGAAGAATCTCGCTGCTCGCCCGCCCTCTTGAGCCACATAAATGCCTGATCCTTATCTCCGAGAGCGCCATATATTGAGGCGATTAAATAGGCCTGCACATGTCTCTTCTTAGATAGCTGCTCAAGTGTTTCAGCAACCCATCTTGCTTCGTTAGCTCGGCCCGACAGGGCATAAATAATGCCGAGCGTCGAAAGGGTATCGGCGTCCTGCCCCATCAGGATCGTGGCTCTCTGGCTGGCAGCTAGGGCTTCATCGAACCTCTTCATCTGCGCATAAGCCATTGCAATATTATTGTAGAAAAAAGAGACGTCCGCGTTCTCGCTGAGGAGTTTCTGATGCAGCTTAATGGCCCTCTCATTATCACGTTGAAAATAATAGATATCAGAGAGCCGCATATTAAAGAGTAGGGAAAGGGGATCAAGTTCCAGAGCACGGTTGATATAAGCGGTAGCTTGCTTCGTATCTCCCCTAGTCAGGTTGAGAGAGCAAAGCAGACTGTTTGCCATGGCGTAATTCGGATTAAGCTCAAGGGATCGTTTTAACTCCTTTTCAGCGCGTGACAGATCCCAGTAGTAGATGTAACGGATCGCGGCCATGGCGTAGTGCGCTTCAGCGAGGTCGCTATCAATCTCCAGCGCCTTTTGTGCGTTAAGCTCAGCCTTATGGAATGCCTCTTCAGGAGAACGATAATTTGCGCCGAGAGAGATGTAGGAATCAGCGAGACCTGTATAGGCCAATGCGTATTGAGGATCGATGGCCAACGCCTCGTTAAAGCACTCAATGCTCTTATCAAGAGCTTCCTCAGTAAGCCGGTTCCAGTAGAACCGACCCTTGAGATACCATTCGTACGCATTCCCCGCCCCCCTTTGATCCTTCGTTATAAGGTTCAACTCGTCGCCGCTTAAATCTAGATTGAGCTTAGCCGCGATCTTTCGGGTTATGTCGTTAAGTATAAGAGGAAGGTCCGAAGCCTTGTACTGGTATTGACCGGCCCAAAGCTGGCTTGTCCGGTTCGCGTCAACGAGTTCAACGCTTACTTGGAGATCGTCCCCCTGCTGCGTCACTGTCCCTATAACTAACGCCTGGACGCCCAAATCTCGTGCAATATTCTTAAGATCCGCCGATTTTCCCTTATATTTAAAAGAGGAGTTGCGAGCGATTACTTTAATTCGCGACAGGCGGGAGAATCGTTCAATCAAACTCTCGCTCAACCCTTCAGATATATATTCGGTGTTCGGATCACCATTCCCGTCAGTAAACGGCAGCACTGCGATTGACGTAATCGGAGAAGCCTGTATCTCTGGGGAGGAGTAGCCTGAGTATCTCAGTATGAGCAGAGTGATAAGGGTTATGAGCATGAGCGCGGATAGGCCGAACTTGGTAGGCTTTGACGCGCTCCGAACGTAGGCCAGGATCAATGCAACGCTCTTAAACAGTAACTTCGACCGCCGTTGATTAAGGCCGGAGGAGGGAACTAAAGCTGAACTGTCAACTCCCGCGATAGTTTCCGGATGGTGTCCTAAGGTTTTTCGATGCTTGAGTCCTTCCGTTAAGTTACATAAGTCAGCTATCAAGCTCTCCGCGCTTTGGTAACGATCTTCTGCCCCTTTCGCCAGCAACTTCGTGACTACTCGTTCTATTTCCTCAGGTAACTCCGGCACCAACAGACCGAGCGGCTGTGGGTCGGTCTTCAGGATCGCCGCCATCGTGTCGCTAGGCGTATCGGATAAGAAAGGGCTTTTCTGCGTGAGTAGTTCATAGAGGACTACGCCCAGGCTCCAAAGATCGCTCCGGTGATCGACTTCCAGACCGCGAGCCTGCTCCGGTGACATGTATGCTGGCGAACCTACTATGATTCCCGCCCCGGTTTCTACAGCGCTGACCATGCCTCTGTCCTCATGCTGAGACTTCAGCGCCACGGTCGATTTCGCGAGCCCGAAATCCAGTACTTTTACATACCCGTCCCGGTGAATCATTATGTTGTCGGGCTTAATGTCGCGGTGCAACACGCCCGTAGAATGAGCGGCCGAGAGCGCCCGAGCGACCTGGATGGTGATATCGATGGCTTCAAGCGGCTTCAGCCGAGCACGCCTGAGGTATTCGCGCAGAGTTATACCCTCTATGTACTCCATCGCGATGTAGTGCTGGCCGTCCGCTTCGCCGACTTCATAGACGTGGGCGATATTGGGGTGGGCGATTGATGAGGCTGCCCGGGCCTCGTTCTGAAAGCGGCAGACCCAATCGGGATGAGCATTGAAGGAGGCTGGCAGCAGCTTTAAGGCCACATTACGCCCTAACCGCTGGTCGAGCGCGAGATAAACCTCGCCCATGCCGCCCAGCCCGATCCGGTTCTTCAGCGAATAGTAGCCTATGGTTTCGCCCTCGCGTGACGGCGCGTCACGTATGGCGATTAGTTGTAGACCGGCGGTTAATTGGGGCTTGTCGAGAAACTCGCCACTGTGCTCGTGCGAAGATATTAACGACTTGACTTCATCCAATAAAGACCTATCTTCACCGCACATCCTGACGAGGTACGCTTCCCGCGCAGCCTCATCGTACTGCAAAGCGAGGTGGAAAACCTCTTCAATTCGCCGCCACCGGTCGGCCTCCATTGTCGGCATATTCTCGGCCCTTACCTTCTAATTAATAACGGGCTGTCCGGCCTGAAAGACCTGCCTACGAGGAGCCACTTACGAGCGCCGATTATATATTTGACCGTGTCCCTGCGGCTACACTTTGGGCGGCCTCCTGAAGTGTGACCACCTCTGCTCTCAATAATCAGGCCCCTTGTGCAATCTCGCGCCGCAACCATGCCCTGGCCAGCTTCCAGTCCCGCGCTACCGTAACGGGGGAGACTTTCAGAAAGGCCGCCGTCTCTTCGACGCTTAGCCCGCCGAAATAGCGCAGTTCCACCACCCGGCTCTTTCGCTCGTCGATTGATTCCAGTTTTCTAAGCGCATCTTCTAGAGCTATCAACTCCTCGGACCTCTCCTCTGACATGATGGCGACTTCGGAAAGCGACACCCTCTCGGCTCCTCCTCCCCTCTTGTCGCGGCGGCGATCACGCGCGTAATTCAGAAGGATACGGCGCATAATACCAGCCGCTATTCCGAAGAAGTGGGCGCGGTTCTGCCATCGCGTCTCCCGCTGACCGACGAGCTGGATATAGGCCTCGTTAACGAGGGCAGTGGTCTGCAGCGTGTGAGCCGGATTCTCCCGGCGCATATATCTGCCGGCGATCCGGCGCAGCTCCTTCTCGACCAGGGGGATCAGTTTTTCAGGCGCGCTCTGGTCGCCGTCACACCAGGCGATGAGTAGTTCAGTAATGTTCCTCGGCGAAGGCAACTATCGTTAGAACCTTTCAACTCGAGCCGTCTGAGCAGGGGAGCTAATGAAATTTTAGTCGTAATATAAAGGCTTAATCCGATCAAAAGCAAAAAATCGGGCCCGAATGATAGGGTTCAATATGATTCGGTTCGTTAAAGGATAGAGGCAAGACATGAGGGCCTCGGGTTCGGTGCGTGCTGGCGGCATCTCTGACCGGAATTTAAGAAGTTGCTGAGAACGCCCCCCACTTACGAACCAGTCCCTTTCCAAAACCGGGATTTCAAAGGAGGGTTAAAGCTCCTTTGCTCAGGAATCGAGTTTGATGCTCCTGCCCTGCGAAAACCCCAGAGCGTGCGGCGCTTCTTTAGCCGCCGTCCAGTTCGCTGCTAGGAGAACAGACCATTTATATCGCTTGTGCTGCAAGATATGCAATCTGATACGCGTTCCCCATGGCCCCTGTCTCTGGCGGGTGAACCGGAAGGTAAGAGAGTTAATCTTAAAAGAAGGAGAGTACCCGGCTTTAGCAGAGTCCAGCCGGATGGATAAAATTCATATATCACCCCGCGCGCGACCTGGGAGGGGGATGTCGGGATATCCTCACCTTTTCCCTCCCATCCTCGTCAAGAATTGGCAGGCATTCAACTGCCGAAATTTACCCGGCAGCCGATGGGCACATCCTGGCTGTGGTATTTGGCATGATTGAATTATTACTTGGGGCTTAATGGTCTTTGACAACTGGATTGGGTAATAAGTGCAGACAGCTCAAACCAACCTGCGAAACCACACGAACAGTCGTTTCGTGCTGTTTAGGGTAGTTTCGTGGAGCGTTGGACGGCACTGTTTATTACCTAATCGGTTTGTCAAAGACCATAAAGCCCCACCAGACCAGAAGTAGGTAGATAAAGAAAGGGGGCATGGAGAGACTCCCACCTCCAGCGTCCTCGCTCGGGCTAAGAGTATCTTCACGCTCACTCCCTAATATCTCCAAAGCTATATTCACCACCGAGGGCATCATTGCCATGTCTGGAAGAGAACGTGGCACAACAAGAGCGTGTGCGCGCCGAGGAGAGATGCAGAATAGCCCTCGAAGCCGCCCCGAACACGATGATTATGGTCAACGGCGAGGGGACAGAAACCATCCTCTTGGCCGAAGACGAGGAAGTGGCGCGTAAACTCGCCATCCAAGTGCTGGAGATGTATGGCTACGAGGTGCTGGAAGCAGCCAAGGGCGTCTCCGCGCTTTTAATCTGTGAATGTCACCGTAGGGGCCGATCCAGTTGCTTGTCACCGGTGTCATTATGCCTGAGATGAGCGGGCACGAGTTGGTCAACCGCTTGGCTCAATTACGCCCAGAGATGCGAGTGCTCTATATGTCAGGCTACGCTGATAATGCCATCGTTCATCAGGGAGTGTTAGACGAAGAAGCAAACTTTATCGAGAAGCCGTTTGCGCCAGACGCCCTGGCTCGTAAAGTGCGGGAGGTACTGGACGCACCCGCGGAGGGCACGAAATGAAGAGATCTATTCTTTACCTTGACGATGAAGCCCAGTCGCTCGCTCTCTTTCAAGAGATGTTCGCGACGGAGTACGACGTGCGCACCGCGACCACGCTCTTTGAAGCGCGCAGGATGCTCTCAGAGCGGCCCCCAGACATCATCATCAGTGATCAGAAGATGCCGGAAATCTCCGGCACGCAGTTCCTGGCCGAAGCAGCTAAAGAATATCCACTCAGCTATCGCGTCCTGCTGACGGGCAGTATGCTGACCGGCGAGGCGCTCCCTGAGATTATGTCCGGCATCGTTCAGCTCTTCATTCCAAAGCCCTGGACAGAGCAATCCATGCGGGAAATGCTCGAACGCGCCAGCCTGGAACTGGATTTGAAGCGCCAAAAGCGTGAAACACGCTGACTATGCCTTTAGTAGCCACGCGATAAAAATATAGGGCAATAATATAGTTGACCCACCGCGCAACCCGCCTTTATCGTCTTCCGCGAGCTAGTGAAGTGGAATTATGTGGTTTCGTAATTGCTCCTCGTGGGGGCAGTGTATTTCGCCTTCAAGGGTTGAATGTGAGGAAAAATGATTTGCTCGACTTTTGCTCGATTCCTTATATTACTTACTGATGTTACGCAGCGGGAAAATTGAGTTTTGACTTGACAAGCAGAATCTCCCAATAAAAACCCGCTGTTTAGCGCTGTTCTGGCTAATTAACCTCAATTATAAGGAGATTTAGCCCAATGAAACCCAAACGCAAAAGCTCGTTTTTCGTCAATGTTTATCGTGTCAAGCGAAAATCGCCTTTTTCTACTGCGTAACATCAGTTACTTATACCCTTTAAGCTAGTTTTCTCCGACCGCTCAAGGGTTAAAAGCTTGGGTTTCAGACTATATGTAAGGTGTGTAATCTTCCGCCCCGCCTTGACACGGTAGGGGTCTGCGGTTCAAATCCGCACGCGCCTACCATTTTTATGTCCAAACATCTCAACAATTATCCCGCCTTCGCCGTTCGCCCCGAATCCCCGTCAGAGGCCTGATTTGCCTGACTTTTGCCTGACTGCGATCCAAAAACGACTATTTCTGTGGGGTTATACTCTAAACTCTCTACAGCCCTTTGCAGCGCTTCCCAAGTTGCGTGGGCGTAGCCCGGAGTGATCCGTGATTCATGCCCGAAGCCGCTGACGGGCCGGGCGTGCCCCAGGAGCGCTGAGATGGTGTGCTGGTGGACGTACCGCTCCTCCAGGCGGGTGGCGAAGGTGTGCCGCAGGTCGTAAGGTCTGAGGTCCTCAATCCCGGCCCTCTTGCAGGCAGCAGCAAAACTCTTCTTAATAGATTTCATCGGTCCGCCGGCGCGGAGTAACCCTTCCGTGGACTGGACCGGAAGACCTTTATGTCCGTTACCATTCCGTGACCTCCGGCATATCCACGCCGTGCGCTCTGATGTAGGCGTGGTGTGCAGCTAGCTTCTGTTCGTAACGCGCGATGATGCGGTCGGCTTGCGCGGCGACTTGCGCGTCAGTCTTCGAGACGGCGCGCACCACCTGCATCAGCACGTGGTAGCGGCTGGCGCGATTCTGGACGAATAGGTCGAAAGGCGTCGTGGTCGTGCCCTCTTCGATGTAGCCGTTGATCTGAAAACGCGGGAACGCGGGCCGATTGAAAAGCAGTTGTTTGACCGCCATGGGATAGCCATGAAAGTTGAAGATCACGGACTTGTCCGCCGTGAACAAATCGTCGAAGGCTGCTTGCGTCAGGCCGTGTGGGTGGAAACTTTCCAGTTCAAGGATCAACAAGTCTGTGACGTTGACGACGCGCACGCGCAAACGGGGTAGTTCCTCGCGCAACAGAGCGGCGGCGGCCATCATCTCGTTGGTCGGGTACACGCCAGCGGCGGCCAAGACAACTTCCGGGTCTTCGCCATCGTGCGTGCTCGCCCAACGCCAGACGGAGGCCCCGCGGCGGCAGTGTTCCACCGCGTCCTCCACGGACAGCCACTGCGGCATCAATTGTTTCGAGGCGATAACCAAATTGATCTTGTCGGTGCTCGTCAGGCAGTGGTCAACGGTCGAGAGCAGGCAGTTGGTGTCGGGCGGGAGATAGATGCGGACGTGTTGCGCCTTCTTCGTGAGCAGGTTGTTGATGAAGCCCGGCCCCTGGTGCGAGTAGCCGTTGTGATCCTGCCGCCAGCCTTCGGAACTGAGCAGGTAGGTGAAGGACGAGACCGGCTTGCGCCACTCAATCTCGGCGGAGACTTTGAGGAACTTGGCGTACTGGTTCATCATACTGTCAACAATTGGCGCGAAGGCTTCGTAGCAGGGGAACAATCCGTGTCGTCCGGTCAGTAAGTAGCCTTGCAGCCAACCCTGGCAGGTGTGCTCGCTCAAGACTTCTAGCACGCGACCCTCGCGCCCGATATGCTCGTCACGCGCGCCCACTGGCCACGCGAACTGCCGATTCGTGGCCTCGAAAACTGCGGTCAGCCGGTTCGAGGTCATCTCGTCCGGGCAGAAGACGCGGAAGTTTGCCGCTCGGCCATCGCCCGCCTCGTTCAGCCGCACGACATCGCGCAGGTACTCGCCGAGCCTCTTCGTGTCGCTTCCCGAAACCTTGCCGTGCTCGGTCACTTGAACCGCGTACTGCCGAAAGTCCGGCCTCAGTAGTTCCCGGCGGAGGCTGCCACCATAGGCGTGTGCGTTCATGCCGATGCGTAAATCTCCCTGCGGACAAGTCGCCAGCAGTTGCGCGCGGGGTCGTCCCTCGGAGTCGAAGAGTTCCTCTGGGCGGTATGAGCGCAGCCAACGCTCGACCAGCGCCAAGCGTTCTGTATTCTTTTGCGGCTCTTCGACTGGCACTTGATGCGACCGGAACGAATTTTCGAGCGGCTTGCCGTCCAACTCTTTGGGGCACGTCCACCCCTTCGGCGAGCGCAGAATCAGCATGGGGTAGCGCGGGCGCTCCAACGCCTCACCGTCCCGCGTGCGGCTCTGAACTGATTTGATTGTGGCATACGCCGCGTCGAGCGCTGTAATCATTCGGCGGTGCGCCGCCGCGCGCTCCTCGAAGGTGTCGCCGCCAGCGTCCACAATCTCGACATCGTAGCCGTAGCCCCGAAACAGATCATTCAACTCCTCATCAGACATCGCGCCAAACACGGTCGCGGAAGAAATCTTGTAGCCGTTGAGGTGCAGGATGGGCAGCACCGCGCCGTCACGCGCCGGGTTCAGATACTTGATGCCGTGCCATGCAGTCGCTGTCGGCCCCGTTTCTGCCTCGCCGTCGCCGACAATGCACGCAACCAACAGATCGGGGTTGTCGAATGTCGCGCCGAAGCTGGTCGCCAGTGCGTAGCCCAATTCGCCGCCCTCGTGGATGCAGCCGGGCGTGGCGGGACTCAGGTGGCTGGGGAAGCCGCCCGGCACGGAGAACATACGAATGAGGCGCGCCACCCCGTCTTTGGTGTGCGTCAGTTCCGGGTAGAACTCGGCCAGCGTACCTTCCAAATAAAGGTTGGCGAGGTTGGCGGGCGCGCCGTGGCCGGGGCCGGTGATGAGTAGCACGCTCTGCTGAGTCTGCCGAATCAATCGGTTGAGGTGCGCGCAGATGAAGTTGATGCCGGGGACAGTCCCCCAGTGGCCGAGCAGACGCGGCTTGATGTGTTCGGCGCGCAATGGCTCTTCTAAGAGGTAGTTGTCCCGCAGATAAACCTGCGCCGCGCCCAAGTAGTTGGCGGCGCGCCAGTACAGGTCGAGCGTGTTCAATTCGTCGGCGGGAAAAGTGTGTGTGTCATTCATGACTCGTTCCCCCTCAAACATTGGGCCACTTGTTGCGCGATCAGCAACCCCTCTTCGGTAGGGATGACGTAGGCATGCAGGCGCGAGTCGTCGGTCGTGATCCGTCCCTCGCGTTTGATCGTCCGCTCGTTGCGCGCAGTGTCAAGCGTGAGTCCGCACCAGCCGAACTCTTCCAAGGTGCGTGCCCTTACGAAGGGCGTGTCTTCGCCGATGCCGCCGCCAAAGACGATGGCTTCGGCGCCGCTCAGAGCCGCCAGATATGCGCCGATGTACTTGCGCAAACGGTAGCAGAAGACCTCTAGCGCCAAGCGCACGCGCTCGTCCGTGTCGAGCAGTTTCATCAACTCGCGCGTGTCGTGCGAGCGACCCGACACACCCAACAGTCTCGACTCCTTATTCAGCCACTCTTCGACGCGGTCGACGTCCACACCCTCTTTCCGCGCGAGGTATCCGACGATTGTCGGATCGATGTCGCCCGAACGCATCCCCAGCATCAGTCCTTCGAGCGGCGTGAACCTCATCGAAGTATCCACCGATTGACCGTCCCAGACGGCGCAGGCCGAGCGCCCGTTCTCCAAATGAAGTGTAATAATCGTCACGCTTTCAAGCCGGTGACCTGTGATCCGCGCGTAGCGCCGGGCGAAGTATTTGTGCGAGACGCCGTGAAAGCCGTAGCGCCGGATGTGATGCTTGCGGGCAAGCTCGAAAGGCAGCGGGTAGGTGCTGGCTCGCGGCGGCAAGCGGCAGTGAAACGCCGTGTCGAAGACGGCGACCATCGGGACGCTTCTTCCAAGTAGTCCCAGCGCGGCGCGGATCGCGTCAACCGCTGGCGCGTTATGCAACGGGGCGAGGTCTTCCAGCGCCTCGATGCCGGCTATCACGTCCCGATTGATGACGACAGGTTCGGTGAATTGGTCTCCACCGTGGACGACGCGGTGGCCGACGGCGTCCAACTCGCGGGTCGTCGTCGCTCCCTGCCGCCCGCTCGCATTCAACCACTTGAGCAACCCTTGCGTCGCCTCCCCGTAGTCGGGGGCGCTTATCTTCTCCCGGCGGACGACCTGCTTATTCTCCAGCAATGAGAGCGTGGCCTCTTCGCCAATGTCTTCGACAACGCCGCTCACCAGTTGGCGCTGTTCGTTGAGAGCGTCATCTTCGGGATGCGCCGCGATCACTTCGAACTTGAGAGAGGCGCTGCCGGCATTGAGCACTAGAACGTTCATCCGTTCGTCCATCTTCCTCGGATAGCCTCAGCGATGAGACGCGCGCCAGCCGCTTCGTCGGACGCCGGACGGTCACGTTACCTCTTATACTTGCCCGTCAATTGCGCCTCGGCCAAGACATGATCCCGCATGACGTCGAGCAACTGCTCTCTCCTAGTACCCGGATCGAGCGCGAGGTCTGTGTCGAGGGCGTAGAGCTTGAAGATATACCTGTGCTCGCGGTCGCCACGCGGAGGACACGCCCCGCCGTAGCCCGCATCGCCGAAGCTGTTCGTCCCCTGCCGCGCGCCGATGGAAAGCACCGCATCCTTGGGCACGCCTTCCGCCAATTCGCGGCTGCCCGCAGATAAGTTGTAGAGTATCCAATGTGTGAACAACCCGCTCGGCGCGTCCGGGTCTTCGCAAAGAAGCGCGAAGCCCTGCGTCCTGTCGGGCACGCCTTCCCACGCGAGCGGCGGCGAAACACTGTCGCCGTCGCACGTGAATCGCGGCGGGAGCATCCCGCCTTCGTCGAAAGCAGTGCTCGTCAATCTCATCTCCAACACTCCTTCCCGGCAGACAATAAGGTCATAACCGTCAAAAATATGAAGGGTTGATTAAACCAGGGGAAGATGATTCTACACAGTTCCCCCTATATTTAATACAACTCACTTGAACCTTTTATCTAGCTTATCACCGCCCTGACACCTTTTTATTTCAAATTTTTTCATATTAGGTGGCGGACTATGAGAGCGCCGGTACTCTGAGAAGATTCGGGTTTAGGACCTGTTTGTAAGAAGCGGCAGCGGGTCGACGGCTCCCGCGGAAGTGTAAACTCCGAAGTGGAGATGGGGCGGGGTGTTCCTGGCATTCCCCGTCGTGCCGACGTAGCCGAGCACCGTTTCCGTGGTGACGTATTCACCTACAGCTACGTCGGGCGCGTAAGCGTCCAGGTGCGCGTAGTAGTAGACTCTTCCTCCGGCCCCTAAAACGGCAACCGTCTGGCCGCCGAGATTGGTTTCTCCGACCCGCACGACGTAGCCTTCGGTCGCCGAATAGACGGGCGTCCCCCGTTTCGCGAAGATGTCCTGCCACTCGTGAAGGCGCTCGCCGTCGCGCGGGGCGTGCCAGCTATCCTTCACCCGCTCCACGCGGACCGTGCAGACGGGCATGACAAGCTTCCGGTCAGGCTCTCTCGTATAAAGCCAAGCCATTTTCATGTACGAGAGGGCGCCGCCGGCCCATCTGTGAGTTGCGTCAGAAACGGTCGCCCAGCGGGTGCCCGTGAGGAGCACCGCTAGGAGGATTGCGGAAGATAAAAAGAGAAGCTTTTTCATTCAGTGGATATGCAGTGCCGGCAACGGCAACCTCTAGCCGTTGACCAAAACTCTGTGGGCGTTACCGAAAGAGCAACACCCACCGAGGATGCGGGGCGAGCATTCTTGCTGGCCTCCTCGCCCTGCACTGATTTTGATGTAAGACGCGCTATCCTCGTTGTGTAGTTCGGATGATCCCTTGGTCTGTGATAAGCGAAGTAGTTAAGATAAATTGCCGGTCTTAAATCACATCAAAAATAAGAAACGATGTCCACTTGTTTGCGTGTTAGCGAGGACTATCACATCCTTTGCAAACTCTACCTTCTGGTCTGCCGTATCGAGATATAGTGCTTCCGCACCGTTCGATATTATGAGACTATTTATGGGAATCGAGCATGCAAGTGATGAGAATCATAGGGGCGGCGAAGTCACTGCCACCGAAGGTGCAGGTCGCAAGTTAGTTGGAGGGCTGCTATGAGTTTTCAGCAGAAGATCATTACCACGGGCGCGCCTGCGTCCGTGATCCTTATCCGTTTCGTAGTGGGCGTGGTCTTCCTCTCCGAAGGCATACGACGGGCGCGAAGATTTCTAGAGCGGAAGAGATGTCTAAAAATAAGCGAAAGCATTTGACGAAACTGGCGTTTAGATTTGTTCTCGTCATCGGTATCGTAAATCTCTTCGCTGATATGACGTATGAGGGATCTCGCAGCATTACCGGGCCCTTTCTCGGATCGCTTGGAGCAAGCGCAACTGTTGTCGGTGTCGTGGCGGGGGCCGGCGAGCTTCTCGGCTACAGCCTTCGCTCTATCTCAGGCTATTTTGCTGATAAGACGCGCAGGTATTGGTTGGTTGTGCTTGCCGGATATGTGATCAATATGCTCGCCGTTCCCGCGCTCGCTCTCGCCGGCAGTTGGCCCGTTGCAGCCGCACTGATAATCGCAGAGCGGACCGGACGAGCGATTAGAAAGCCCGCGGTAGACGCGATGATCTCTTACGCGGGAAAGTCGATTGGGCGCGGATGGGTATTCGGGCTGAATGAGGGACTGGACCAGGCTGGCGCAACCATCGGGCCTCTCGTTGTCGCATTCGTTCTCTATTCAAGGGGAGGATACCGCAGTGGATTTGGCGTGCTTCTTGTTTCTGCGCTTCTCTGTCTGGCGACGCTGGTCGTCGCCAGAATATGGTATCCACGTCCTCATGAGCTAGAGGAAAAATCGGCACATTTCTTAAAGGCCAGAGGTTTCCCAAAAGCATACTGGATCTATGTGGCGGCAGGAGCACTGATTGCCGCTGGCTTTGCTGATTTCTCACTGATCGCATTTCACTTCCAGAAGGCGGCAAGCATTTCCCAGACTACTATCCCCCTATTCTATGCTGTCGCCATGGGCGCGGGAGCGTTGACCAATCTGTTGTTCGGACGTCTTTTGGATCGAATCGGCTTCCCGATAATTATCGTTGCTTTCTTCCTCGGCGCAATGTTTGCCCCATTGGTTTTTCTGGGCCAGTTCTGGCTCGCCTTGTTTGGCATGGGACTCTGGGGCGTCGGGATGGGGGCGCAAAACTCTCTATTGAAGGCAGTGCTGACAAGCGTCGTTTCAGTCGAGAAGCGAAGCACCGCATTCGGCCTCTTCTACACAGGCTACGGCATCGCGTGGTTTCTTGGCAGCGCGGCAATGGGTTTCTTGTACGACAAATCCCTGACGACTCTCATTATCTTTTCCGTTGCTTCACAGCTCGTTGCGCTACCAGTATTTTTCTGGGGAAGAGCAGAGTCAAAGAGCGCGGCTTTATAGGCCAAGGATATCCTCGCTAAGTGAAAGTGACCCGTCTTGGTAGCCAACCCTATCAGAATGATTCCCGAGTTACATCGGAAGCGATCCGGCGCGCACTCTCTGAACTTCAACGACTCGCTTCTACGATGGCGACTTTATTCACTCTGCTGCAAGCCAGGTAGAGCCTGCCATCAGGGGTGGCCACCATATTGCGAACCACTCCGCCGCCTGACGGGATCGGCCAGTGCCGAAAGGCTTTCGTTTTGGGATTGAAAGCGACGACCGTGTTCGGTTTGATACCCGACTCGCTCTACCACACCATGCCGTCAGGTGTCGAAGCGATGCCGTAAGGATGCGAGCCGGGGCCGCCGGGTGATGCCCATTCCTCCACTTTGCCGCTCTGTGGATCGAGTCGTCCTAAATATCCGCGCGCAAAATCGCTGTAGTAGATGAAGTGATCTGGGTTATTCGTCAAACGTCGAGGACGTGCGCTGGCGTCGGGCAGGACGTATTCTTTAATGTCGAGCGTCTTCGGGTCAATTCTTCCGATCTTGTTGCTCCCGAATTCGCAGAAGTAGGCCGCACTGTCCGGCCCCGTAATGATTCCGTAGGGGAGCGCATGCGGTGTGGGCACCTCTTTGAGTGTGATCTTGCCTGTCTTCGGATCAAGCCTTCCGACGAAGTTGCTATCTTGGGTGGTGAAGAAGATCATCCCGTCGTGGTCGAAGGCTAAGCTGTGCGGGTCGCGTGCGCGTGGGTCGGGCATCGGATATTCAGTCACTTCACCCGTGCGCGGATCGAGCTTCCCGATATACGCCTTGAAATTGGCTGTGAACCAGATGCTACCTTGCTTGTCCGCGGCGAGCCCATGTGGGCCGGAATCCGGGGTTTTCAGAGGCAACTCCTTGATCGAGCCGGTCTTCGGGTCGAGCCTGCCCAACTTGTTCGCCAACTGCCCCGTGTACCAGAGCGCCCCATCCGGCGCGACCTCCGGGTCATGTGGCCGCGAGTTCGGAGTCGGCACGTCCCACTCACGAATGTTGACTTTCACATCATCGGCTGCGGCCAGAGCAGACACAGAATAACAGCGAGAACGATGAATAGGCTTTTATTCAGCATGAACATGTACCCCCACGAATGATTTTACCAGGGAGCAGATGCAAAATTAATTAACTGACGGGTTGGCGTCAATGGCTTGGGGCAGAAGACGCGCAAGAAGGTCCAACAACTGATCGAAGTCAATCGGCTTGGTGATGTATTCTCGGAACCCCGCGGCGAGAGCGTCCGCTCGATCTTCAGCCTTCACGCGGCCAGACACGGCCACCGCAGGCACGGCGTGCAAAGAAGCCTCTTCACGGATGCGGCGCATGGCCGAAAGGCCATCGAGTCGCGGGAGGCTTAAATCCATCAGGACCAGGTCCGGGCGAGAGCTTTTGGCGACCGCCACGGCCTCCAAGCCGTCGGCGGCTTCGACCACGCGGTAACCTTTCGTCTCTAGCAGATACCGGAGCATGAAGCGATGGTCCTCATGGTCATCCACTACCATGACAGTCGGACGATGTTTGGTGGTTTGCCCGCGCGACGCTGGACGCCTCGCACGACCGGAAACTTTAGTGGGAAGATGATTGTCCATTGTGAGCCGTTCCCTTGCAGCGTCAGCCACCCAAGGTCTCATATCAAAATTCAGAGCCGAGCAGTCGGTCGTACTCCTCTTTCACGACTGCATTCGCATGAGACGGACTCCAGCCTTCGCCGGTCAAGTATTGTAATGTGCTCGCGATGGCTTTCCTGCTTCGGTCGGATCTGAAACGCAACAAACGGCCAGAGGAAGAAGACTAAAACTCGCAAACCCGATCCCTGGTAAAAGTTCTAAAGAATGGCCGCGCGTTTCTGCGGGAAGACTGTAACACGAAATGTCTGCTACCAGACATTTCCGAACACGCCCTGACGAGCGTCACAACTTCCGTGCACCTTGGGCTGTAAGGAGAGGGATGTTGGGAGTGTTAATGTGAGGAAATTCGCGCCCCGGTTAAGCGGTCGAACTCCTCTTTGACGATCCAGAAGCATTCGCACGCCACCTCTTCCAGCGCTTGGCGGTCGAGAACTTGGATCTTGCCCCGACTGTAGCGAATCATCTGCTTCTTTTGGAGGTTGCCGGCGGCCTCGGTGACGCCGGTGCGCTGCACGCCCAGCATCTGCGAGATGATGTCCTGAGTGAGCAGGAATTCGTCTCCGTCCACGCGGTCGTGGATCATCAGCAGCCAGCGGCTGAGTCGCCCATCAAGCGCGTGTATGCGGTTGCAGACTGCCGTCTGAGAGATCATGATCAGGTGCGCCTGAGTGTAGCGCAGCAAGAGGTCTTGCAGCCTGCCGCCCCGCTTGAACTCTTCCCTGAGCACGCTGGCTTTCATCCTTACGGCGCTGCCCGCGACCTGCACGATGCCTTGGTGCGGCGTCGAGGTAGCACCCAAGAAGACGGGGATGCCGAACATACCCTCGCTCCCCACCAGACCCACTTCAACAAGTATCCTGTCAACCACAGTCGAGAGAATTGAGATGACGCTATCATTAGGGAAATAGACGTACCGGATGGTTTTGTTGGGTTCGTAGAGGATTTGCTTGTATTCCAGAGTGATGGGCTTCAGGTCGGGGAGGAGACGCTCGTACTCTGCGGCGGGCAGGGCAGCAAGAATTCGATTTCTGAGCGAAAGGTTAGAAGTCGCAACCATACTCCCGCCAGCTCGATAATCATCGCACCCTCAGTCTCCGCTCGCCGCAAAGACAGCGGACGGTGCCGGAAAAAAACGACACCGATGCGAAAAGTGCGCTCTTTAGTACAACGGGTCAGGGGGGCTAAACTTAGGCGGGAAGCTTATCACACGCGATTTGTCTGGTATCAGACATATCGCCTGTACGCCGTGCCCTTTTTTTGCTATAGTCTCGGCTACCGAATACCCAAACATCCCCCAACCGAGTGCCGTTAAGGTCAATTCTTTAGCAGTAGCGGAATCGAGCCTGCCACCTCGAATAGTTCCCTTAGCTAGATGTTGCCGACGTGAGATGAGTCGTGCCCCGACAATGCCAGAGGGGTAGTGTTTGTAACCAGCACTAAAAACAATGGAGGGCGGAGGAAATGCCGAGAGGAGATAAATCAAAGTACACGGAGAAGCAGAAACGTCGTGCCGAGCACATCGCCGAAGGCTACGAAGACCGCGGCGTCTCGAAGAAAACGGCGAAGAGCCGCGCGTGGGCGACCGTGAATAAAGAGTCGGGAGGCGGCAAGAAGAGCGGCTCAGGACGCGGTAAGAAGGAGAGCCGCACCTCTTCAAAGAAAGGCGGCGAAAAGGGGGGCCGCCGCTAGAGCTTCGCCGGCCTGGGCGGCAGAAGTCGGTGAAGAGACGGGCGTCGTCGGCGGGGCGACCGAAGGTGAGAGCGGCGCGTGCAAGCGCGAGGAGGAGTAGCTGCCGGTGCTGCTCGCCATTACTGCTCAGGCTCTCAACGGTAACTGAGGATCGTTCCCGTTTCTGCTCTAGATTGATGGAAGAGATAGCAAATGAGAGGAGAAGATACCATGAAGTGCAGCGAGATCATGACCAAAGACCCCGTGTGCTGTTTGCCCACCGACACGGTTGATAAGGCGGCCCAGTTGATGAAGACCGAAAACGTAGGTCCGATTCCTGTGGTTAAAGACCAGCAGAGTAAAAGGCTGGTCGGCATCGTGACGGACCGCGACCTGGCTTTGAAGGTTGTCGCCGAAGCGAGGGACGCCAAGACGACTACGGTCGAAGAAGTGATGACGACCGGGGTGGTGGCGTGCCGTGCAGATGATGATCTACAAAAAGCAATCAACGCGATGGAAGAGAATCAGGTGAGGCGCATCCCCGTTGTGGACGATAACGGTCAGATTATAGGGATCATCGCGCAGGCCGATATCGCAACGCGCGTCAACGAGCTGGAGAAGACCGCCGAGGTTGTAGAGGAAATCTCTAAGGCGGGCGCGACCGGCAGTTAGTCGAAGACAGGCCGTAACATTTTCTTGAATAGTCGGCTAACCGCGATAAGTGTTAACTGCTACCGCCGGGAGCTGCAGATCAGAGCCGGTTGTTGAACTGCGCCGACAACAGCCATCAGCAGAAGCCTTATCGCCTCGCCGCCATGACCGCGAAGCAATGTCCAAAGCGAGAACAGGAGGGGTTATGCAGCGCATACAGGGATACATCCCCGAAAGAGAGTATAAGGGCCACACAACTCTAATGTGCGCCGCCTTAGAAGGACACACGAAGGAGGTGAGAGCACTGCTGGCAAGAGGCGCGGACGTGAATGCGAAAGACTGTGCGGGCCGCACCGCCCTAATGTTCGCCGTCATTAACATGCATCACGACACGGTGAACGTTCTGCTTGAACATGGGGCCGACGTGAACGCCAGAGCCGATGACGGCGCGACCGCTCTGATGCTTGCGGCCTCTTGCGGCGAGCCGCGAATCGTGCAGGCGTTACTTAATAAAGGTGCCGACTTGAACGGGAAATTCATCACGACGGGCAGGAACGCCGTATTGCTTGCGGCGGGGAAGGGATACACCGCCGTAGTCGAGATGCTCAAAAGGGCGATGGCCCGAGAGCAACCGAATCAGCCAAGGTAGCGGTACGACTATGCAGGGAGGAGCGAGTCTGACAACTCTTCGCTAGTCGCGGCCCTCTTAACCTTCACCCCGTAGATTTGAACTGAGCCTTCACGATCAGAAGGCTATCCTTCATTAAGCACGAGCCGGGAGGTTTAGATGTCGGATCAGCAGGCCAGCCATTCGCTTAATCTCGAAAAAGCGAGAGGCGCAGCTTCTTACCCGCTCTTGTTCCGCATCTTCGATGCGCTGGTGGGCGCTTCTTCGCCCGTCAGGAAGGCGATCATCTGGGGCTGGTATCAAGCCCTGAGCATCTTAGACAAAGATGCCGTCATGCCCTTCATGAATTATGGCTACGCGCCCGTTGACCCAAAGACTCCGGCGCTCGAACTGCGGCCAGAGGATCAGGCTCAGCGCTATTTCATTCACCTTTATCAGCGCGTGGCCGGCGCTATTGATCTATGTGATAAAGATGTGCTGGAAGTCGGCTGCGGTCGCGGCGGGGGCGCGTCTTTCGTCATCAGATACCTCGGGCCTCGCTCCGTGACAGGACTTGATTTCTCGGGCAGGGCCATAGCTTTCTGCCGGCGGCACTACTGGTCGGACGGTCTCTCTTTCCGCCGGGGAGATGCGGAAAGTCTCCCCTTCGCCGATAACTCATTCACCGCGGTCCTCAACATCGAGTCGAGCCACTGCTACAACTCGATGGAACGCTTTCTGAGGGAAGTGACGCGAGTCCTCACGCCGGGAGGCTATTTCTTGTTCGCAGACATACGGCGGCGTGAGGCTGTGCCAATGCTCCAAGAACAGTTGCGCGAATCGGGGCTGCGTATCTTGGAGGAGGAATACATCACTCCAAATGTGCTGCGTGCCCTGTCGCTTGACAGCGAGCGGAAATTATCCCTCATTCAGCAGAGCAAAGCCCCAAGGCTGATTCGCCGGCGCTTTCGACATTTTGCGGGTTTGAAAGGCAGTCGGGTGTACGGGAAGTTTCAGACCGGAGAGTGGGAATACCTGCGTTTTGTGCTGCAAAGGCTGTGAAGGTTTGTGCTCAAAAGGAGGTGAGTTATGCCGACGCGCGCCCGGGTGGAAGGCATCGAAGAGGCGACGCTCCAGGAGATCGCCCGCGAGGCCGAGGCCGCCTGCCCGGTCTCTAACGCGCTGAGAGGCAGCCTGGAGATCGAACTCAATGCCACCCTGATGTAGTTCACGGACGAGGCTACGGTTTCGGACACCGAGGAGGGGTGAATCCATCAGTGCAGCGAAAGCGGGAGGAGAAGGTGCCAATGGCAACACACGAGAAGCATGAAGAGAATGTCCGGAAGCTCTGGGAGATGATTAAGGAGATAGAGTTTGCGATGTTGACTACCGCCGAGGATGACGGCACGTTGCGTAGCCGCCCCATGCGGACGCTGGATGTCGAGTTCGACGGTGACCTCTACTTCTTCACCGGGGCCGGTTCGCCCAAAGTCGGCGAGATCGAGCGCGACCGCCACGTCTGCGTCTCTTACGCCGCGCCGGAAGACGGGCGCTACGTCTCCATGTCCGGCTTGGCGCGCCTTTTGCGCGACCGCGCGAAGATGGAAGAGTTGTGGTCGCCGGAGTTGAAGGCGTGGTTCCCTGACGGACTCGAAGACCCGGAACTGTCCCTGCTCTGGATCAGCGTCACGCAGGCCGAGTACTGGGAAGGGCCTTCGGGGACGCTCGTTGACTTGGCGGGGGTGAAAGTGATGGCGGCGGGCGCTACATTCGGGGAGAGCGAGAACGAGAAGCTCGACCTGAAAGATGCGGAGTAATTATTTAGAGGGTGACGGGTGGTGACAATAGCAACTGTGAATCCGGCGACGGAGGAGACGCTCCGCACTTTCGATCCGCTGTCTGATGCGCAGATCGAGGAGAAGCTCGAAAGGTCGGCGCGCGCGTTCCGTGAGTACCGCCGCACGTCGATAGACTCCCGCGCGCGGATGATGATGAGAGCGGCGGAGCTTCTCGAAGCCGAAAGGGACGCTTTCGGTCGGCTGATGACGACCGAGATGGGGAAGCCCATAAAGGCCGCCCGCGAGGAGGCGGCCAAGTGCGCGTGGGTTTGTCGCTATTACGCCGAGACGGCTGAACGGTTCCTCGCGGACGAGGTGGTCGAGACGGACGCCGCGCTCAGCTACGTCCGCTACCAGCCGCTAGGCCCCGTCCTCGCCGTCATGCCCTGGAACTTCCCCTTCTGGCAGGTCTTCCGCTTCGCCGCGCCCGCGCTCTCTGCCGGAAATACCGCGCTGCTCAAGCACGCCTCGAACGTGCCTCAGTGCGCTCTGGCGATTGAAGAGCTATTAGGGCGCGCCGGGTTCCCCGAAGGCGTCTTTCAGACGTTGCTCATCGGTTCGGACGAGGTCGGGCGGGTGATTGATGACCCGCGCGTCAGGGCTGTGACGCTCACGGGCAGCACGCCTGCGGGCAGCAGCGTGGCGGGCCGTGCGGGGCGTGCGATCAAGAAGACGGTTCTCGAACTCGGCGGCAGCGACCCCTTCATCGTGATGCCGAGCGCCGACTTGGAGGAAGCAGCGAAGACCGGAGTCCGCGCGCGCACAATCAATAACGGCCAGTCGTGCATCGCCGCCAAGCGCTTCATCATCCACGAGGAGATATACGACGAGTTCGAGCGCCGCTTCGTCCGGGGGATAGAAGCGCTCAAGGTCGGTGACCCCTTGGAAGAGGCGACCGAGATCGGCCCGCTCGCCACCGCCGACATCCTCGACACTCTCGAACGTCAGGTGCGGGATTCGGTGGATGCGGGCGCGCGCATACTGACCGGCGGCCATCGTCTGAATCGTCCGGGCTACTACTACGCGCCGACGGTGTTGACGGACATCCCGAAAGACTCGGCAGCCTACCGCGAGGAGTTGTTCGGCCCGGTAGCGCTGTTCTTCCGCGCGAGCGAGATCGAGGAGGCGATCCGCCTTGCCAACGACACCGCCTTCGGCCTCGCCGCCAGCGCGTGGACACGGGACGAGGGGGAGCGCGAGCGATTCACCGAGGGGATAGAGGCCGGGGTGGTCTTCATCAACGGCATGGTGGCGTCCGACCCACGCCTGCCCTTCGGCGGAGTGAAGCAGTCGGGCTTCGGGCGCGAGTTGGGCCCGCACGGCATCCGCGAGTTCGTGAACATCAAAACCGTCTGGATCACAGACGGTGCGAAACACCGCCGTGGCGAAACGGAGTAGCGGTGAGCCTTGCGGGCGCCTCCGGTATGAAGATGTAAAGCGACACGGCAACAGAGGTAGTGCTCTGGACCTTGATAAGCCGAAGCGACCGTCGCCGATAAATTAGCAGAGGAATGGCCCTGCGGCGGGCGAGCACGCAGGCTCATCCCCCGCGCATGCGCGACGCGCACGGCATGCTTGAAACCTTGACGATCAGCCGAGCGAGGAGGAGCGGGATGAAGATACTTTTAGCCGTTGACGGATCGGAATACTCCGCAGCCGCAGCCGAAGCGGTCGCGACACGCCCGTGGCCTTCAGGAACGACGGTGCGCGTGCTCACGGCTATAGAACCTGTCGTCCCGCCCGCCGCAGAGTTATGGTACGACGTGGGCGGCAATCTCGAACGCGCGCGGCAAGAGTTGACGACACATGCCGAACAACTGACCGCTGGTGTCGCCGAGAGGCTGCGGGCGAGCGGCTTGAGCGCGGAGACGGCGGTGCGTGACGGCGACCCGCGCTCGGTGATTGTTGATGAGGCGCAAGACTGGTCAGCTGATCTGGTTGTCATCGGCACGCACGGCTACACGGGAATCAAGCGTTGGTTGTTGGGCAGCGTCGCGCAGGCGGTCGTCAGTCATGCGCCCTGCTCAGTCGAGGTCGTGCGCCAGAAGCAGATGGAGGAGGTAGGAGGTTGACGAATTTCCGTGTGTCCTGAAGGCGGACTCTTCGTATTGATGTAAGTGATCATGCCTTCCGCCACAACCCTTTATGATTGAGAGAGCGGTCGGCTGAGGAAATGCTTCTGAGTGAGAAGATGAGAATACTGATTGCCTACGATGGTTCCGACGGAGCAAACGCGGCGTTAGATGATCTGCGGCGGGCGGGGTTGCCAGGCACCGTCGAGGCGCTAATCGTGTCGGTGGCCGAACTATGGTTGCCGCCGCCCCCGCCAGGCGATGAGAGCGTAGATGCCTCTTTCCCGCTGCATGTACCCGCGGGTTTGAAAAGGGCGCGCGAAAAGGTGGAGCGCGCCGTAGAGGAAGTGCGCGCTCTGGCTATAGAAGCGGGCGAGCGGGTGCGGGCAGTCTTCCCGGCGTGGGGAGTACGTGCCGAAGTTTACGCAGGTTCGCCAGCATGGGAAGTAATCAAGAAAGCCGACGAATGGGAGCCGGACCTGATCGTCATCGGGTCACAAGGCCGCTCCGCGCTAGGACGGTTAATTCTCGGCAGTGTTTCGCAAAAAATTGTGACTGAAGCGCGCTCGTCCGTGCGAGTCGGACGTGGTCGCACCAACTCTGACGATCTACCGTTGCGCGTGTTAGTCGGCGTAGATGGATCACCCGTTGCCGAGGCGGCGGTGCGCGCAGTAGCAGAACGCGAATGGCCCTCCGGCACCGAAGTTAGCGTCGTCGCCGTAGAGGATCCGACCGTACCAGTGGCGCTTGGTAATCTTATTCCACAGGTGGCGGAATGGATCAAAGAGAGTGAGGAAGGAGAGCAACAGTGGGTGCGGAAGATGGTTGAAGCATCTGCCGAGGATTTGCGTGGGGCGGGGCTTGATGTGTCAACCCTAGTTAAAGAGGGCGATCCGAAGCAAGTGTTGGTTGATGAGGCCAAGCGCCGGAGCGCGGACTGCATCTTCGTGGGTTCGACGGGCTTCAGCAATCGCCTCGAACGCTTCCTGCTCGGCAGCGTTTCAGCCGCCGTGGTGAACCGCACACACTGCTCGGTTGAAGTTGTGCGAAAGAAGTCGGCGGAGGATTGAGTTATAGAATACCGGCGTTCCCTCAAGACAGACATTAGGGCGGGAACAATGATGGTAAGACTGTTTTAATACTGGTGGTGGAAGGTAGTCACGACTAAACGTTGTAACTGCTCAAGCAAGCCGGAGCGTTGGAGTAACCGGATGACACAGCGAGGTGGCAATGAATGGTTCGATTCTCATCTTTTTCGCGGTGCTGGTTCTCAGCGCGTGTCTCCTGGCGGTTGCAGGATGCGACAGCCAACGCCCGTCATTAAACTCGAACGATTCTTCACAGGCCCGCGAACGAGAGACGTCCGCGCCCGCCACTTCCAAGTCTATGCCCTCCGCAAATCAAGGGCCGCACGATTTCGCCGCCGTTGATAGATTGCTCGAACGCGCCGCGCCGCAGCTTGGCGGGTGCGCGCTCATTTTAATCAAGGACGACAAAGTTATTTATCGAAAAGCTTTTGGACAGTACGAAGTGGACAAAGTAGTGCCCATCGCTTCGGCTTCCAAGTGGCTATCAGGCGCGCTTCTCATGACGCTGGTGGACGACGGCAAGCTATCGCTCAACGATAGGGTCTCGAAATACTTGCCTGAGTTTGCGGGCGATAAGGCCGGCATCACCATCCGGCACCTTTTCGCACACACGTCGGGGCTGCCGCCCGAAGCCGGTTGCCGCAACGACAAGCGGACGACGCTCGAACGTTGCGTAAGCGAGTTGGCTCGGCTCAGGCTCAAGGCCCGTCCGGGCGAAGAGTTCTATTACGGCGGAGTCTCAATGCATGTCGGCGGGCGCATTGCTGAGGTCGTGAGTGGCAAGCCTTGGAACGAGTTGTTTGTGGAAAAGATCGCCGCGCCGCTCGGGATGACGCAGACGGACTTCTTCGCCTACGGGCCGACCGCCAATCCGCGCCCAGCAGGGGATGCGCGCAGCTCCATAGACGATTACGGTCGGTTCTTGCAGATGATTCTGCACCGGGGAACCCTCGACGGCAAACAGATTTTGTCGGCTGCTACGGTCGCGGAGATGCACCGGGATCAGACCGATGGTGCGCGCATCACGTACACGATTTACGAGAAGCACGGCGGCCTCGATCCGGCGCTGCCCCGTGCGCGGTACGGGATCGGCGTCTGGCGCGAAAAGGTGGACGAGGGAAGCAATGAACTACTGGAAGCCAACTCGCAGGGCGCTCTGGGATTTAGTCCTTGGATTGACTTCAAGCGCAACTTGGTCGGCGTCCTCTCCGTGCAAAGCTCCATGAGCCGCGTGATGCCGGTCTATCTGGAGTTGAAAAAGGAGATTCAACGAATCGTGCCCGTCAGCGAGAACGCTTCTGGCTGGCGTAAGGTGCGAGGGACAATTTCAGAATGCGCAGGTTATGTCGAATTTCATTTCGGGCTAGGGGCGCAGCGACGCTCCTGACGTAACATGGGAGAGACCGCTCTCGACCAACTGGGCAGTAAAGCGGTAGCAGTGGAGGAGAGATAATGGAACCGACGAGGGTCAATGTGGATGAGGTGAAACAGCGTATGGAGCGCGGCGAGCAATTCATCTTTCTCGACACGCGCAACCCAAAAGCTTGGGGCGAAGCCGAGACCAAACTGCCGGGCGCGATTCGCGTCCCCGCCGACGAAGCGGAACAGCATCTCGACGAGATTCCGCGCGACCGCACGGTCATCACCTACTGCACCTGACCGCACGAAGCGTCGAGCGCCCGTGTGGCGCAAGTGCTATTGGATCACGGTTGGACGAATGTGCATCCGCTCTACAGCGGTTTCGATGCCTGGCAACAGGCGGGACTTCCGGTCGAAGTAAAAGAGCGGACCGAGTCTGTAGCGGAATAGAGAGAGCATGCGACGAACAGTGATCATTAGTACCTTGCTTGTAGCTTCAATGGCGCTCGCCGCTTGCGGCCAGCAGAGCACGCTAACCCCGCCCAGTCCTCAAACAGTCGCTTTACTGCGCGCGGCACGCGAGGGCAACGCCGACACAGTGAAAGCTCTGCTCGCCTCACAGGACACAAATGTGGACGCGACGGACGAACAAGGCAACACCGCGCTCATCGAAGCCGCGCGCTACGGCCACGACGATGTCGCACTCGCTCTGCTAGCTGCGGGCGCGAACACAAAAGCGCGTGATAGGAACGGCAAGACCGCACTGATGCTCGCCGTCGAGGGCGGTCATGACGATGTCGTGCGCGTGCTCAAGCAGGCCGGAGCCGCCGAATAAGATGATGGCGCTACCCGTTCGAGTGCTCAGCCGTTAGGTCTCGGCTCTTATTATTGAGCGTCAGCAGGGGATTTCGCCGACGCGGAGTCGAGGGAAGCCTATCCCCCCGTTTTGCAGCCGTGCCTCGACCTGGCTCGCGCCTGCTCGTCATCAGCGAAGACAGGCAATCATGAATGAACGCGAACATTACGATCTGATAATTATCGGCGGAGGGCAGGCGGGCATTCCGCTCACGCACGCTCTGGCCGAAGCCGGAAAGCTCGTCGCTTTAGCCGAAGAACGTCACCTCGGCGGCTCCTGCGTCAACTACGGTTGCACGCCCACCAAGGCCGTGATCGCTTCGGCGCGGGTCGCTCATCTGGCGCGCCGCGCTGACGAGTTCGGCCTAAAGATTCCGCGGGTTGCTGTTGACTTTCCCGCTGTGCTCAAACGTGCCGAGCGTATCCTACTGGAATCCCGCGACGGTCTTCGGAAGGGATTGGAAAGGGCGGAGAATCCGAAGCTGCTCAAAGGCCACGCTCGTTTTACAGGGCGAGACGGAAAGCACTTCCGCGTGCGCGTCGGCGAAAGCGAAGTGACAGCCGCGCAGGCGGTAATTGATACAGGCACGCGCAGTCTCATCCCTCAGATTGAGGGCCTGGAGGACGTAGACTTCATCTGTGCCGAAAATTGGCTTGAGATGAAGGAGCTTCCTGCGCGCCTTGCGATCATCGGCGGCGGTTACATCGGGCTTGAGATGAGCCAGTTCTACCAGCGGATGGGCAGCCGCGTGATAGTCATCGAAGAGTCCGCGCAGGTCGCAGGTCATGAGGACGAGGATGTCGCCCGCGCCATACAGCAATTGCTTGAAGCCGAAGAGATTGAGTTTCGCTTGCGAGCGAAGGTGATGAGCGTCAAGAAACGCAAGGACGGTGTGGCGCTGACGCTTAAAGGAAGAGGCGCTGGCCCGACTGAGATCAGAGCTTCGCATCTGTTCGTCGCAACGGGCCGCCAACCCAACACCGATGATTTGGGCCTTGAGACAATCGGCGTGAAAATCTTGGAGCGCGGCATCGTTGAAGCCGACAAGCGGCTGGCGACTAATATTGAAGGCGTCTGGGCGGCAGGTGACGTGCGGGGCGGTCCGATGTTCACACACACGTCTTGGGACGATTACCGTGTGCTGCTGTCGCAGATCGCGGGCGACGGCTCGCGCACGACTGAGCGCGTCGTGCCGTATGCGATCTTCACCGACCCGCAGCTTGGTCGCGTCGGGATGACCGAGCGTGAGGCGCGAGAAAAGGGGCGAAAGGTAAAGGTCGCTCGCTTCGAGATGAAGAAGAACGGGAAGGCCAGAGAGAGCGGCGAGACGGAAGGCTTCATCAAAGCGATTGTGGACGCAGAAAATGATCAACTACTCGGCGCGGCGGTACTGTCAACGGAAGGCGCGGAGCTAGTCCACCTCTACGTTGATCTGATGAACGCCAGTGCGCCGTACACGATCATCCGCGACGCCGTCCACATTCACCCGACTCTGGCCGAAGCTGCACAAAGCGTCTTTAAGCAACTCGACTGAGCCTCTTTGTGAGTTGTGCCATTGATGCCTTTTCGGTTGGCGCGAGCGATTCTCGTAGAGCGGCATTATTGGCCTGACGGCGCGCGGCCAGACGGGCTGCACTGTCGCAATGTGATGGGTGCTTAAGTCACTCGTTTAACCCAATCTGACTTGCGATGATAATAACGGAAGTTATCATCCATCCGTTCGGCGAGATCGAAAGCCATTTGCTCGAAGCGGTACGTGCAGCAATCGCGCAGCGGTTCGGCATCAGCGTCATTGCAGGCTGTGACTAACCCGTGCCCACGCGAGGCTACTCTAGTGAGCGTGAGCAGTACCGCTCAACCGAGTTCCTCAATCAATTGGCGACACGCTCATGGGATGAGAAGCAGGCGAGGCTCGGCATCACTGCTGTTGATCTCTTCGTGCCCGAACTCAACTTCGTCTTCGGCGAAGCTTCAAGCCGTGAGCGCGTTGCAGTTTTTTCAATCGCCCGTCTCGACCCGCGCTTTTATGGAGAGCCGGAAGATGACGCCACACTACTGCGACGCGCGGTGACGGAGGCCGTGCACGAACTAGGCCACGTCTTCGGATTAGGCCACTGTAAGCGTCCGCGTTGCGTGATGTGGTTCTCAAATACGCTCGCAGAAACAGACCGTAAAGGAAGCGAGTTCTGCCCGCGTTGCGCTCGTGAGCTTGGCCTCTCAACCTCGGACCGTTAGCCTTTGTGCTTGAAGTATTGTACGGCGCGCTCGTGCTTTTCGGCCTCCTCGCGCGTGTCGAACGTCCCGAGATTTTTTCGCTTCCCGGTCTTCGGGTCTACTTTGCGTGAATAGAGCCGATACTTGCCTGACTTCAATTTTCTGATCATCGCTTACCTCTCTTCGCACCGGCTTTACGCGCGCGGGTCCTCGCCGCTTTCTTAGCCGAGTCTGATCTTGCAACAGCAGGGCGAGCGGCTGAAGCAGCGCCGCCGATCCGACCGCCTTTCTTCGCCGGTGCTTTGTTGACCGGCTTTCCGTATCCGCCACCGCCAGGCTTTTCTCCGCCGTGATGCATAGCGTTGACAGTTGCCCAGGCGCGTCTCTCTGCTTCTTCTTCCGGCACGCCGCGCTCTTCATATCCTTCCTCGATATGCTCGGCCTGTCGTTTCTGTTTCTCCGTGTACTTAGATTTATCTCCTCTCGGCATTCTTTTCTCCTCCCAGAGATTGGTTTACACTGCGACCGCCCAAAGAGCGTCGTAGCTTGATGAAGTACGTTGCGAAGTGTAGCATGCGCAGGCGCTGCTATAATCTTGACCTTTGCTTGAACGTTTCAGTGAGGCTATAGCCTTAGGTTGCACTGACACTGCCGATACATGTGCGGATGCGTGCAGTGCTGAAGCTATCTATGCGCTGCAAAACAGGGGACTCATCCGCTACAGCCGCGGTCGGATAATCATTCTCAATCGGGACGGCTGGAAAAGGTCGCCTGCGATTGTTACCGGAACGGCAAAGAGAAGATTGAGAACCTTTTTGGCGCTTAAAATTCTTTCCCCGTTAAAGCGCTGACAAAGTCAGTGCGGATACGTTCAACTCTTCCTTCCTTCTGTTCAGGGTCTATTCATTGATCATCTCGAAGTCTCAAACAGGCAGATGCTCAATTCAAGTCCAATATTCAGGTCGTGTGAATAAATGTCATGAATTATGCAGCCTCCTCTGAATAAATGTGCAAGGCCTTCTTCGGCTAATCTTCTGGCTTCTTCACGCATGAAAGGACAGACACAGACAGGGCAGCATGTTGCAGAGGTCTTCCGGTTCCTGAAACAGAAGTTGGGCTGGGGCGGGGCGAGCAGGCGCAAGCCCGCGTCTGTTTCACTAGCGCCAGCTTCGCGCGAGCAGCCTGATATTCGGACATCACTGGTGCCAGGCGTATTTGGCGCTGGCCCAGTAGAGGAACCCGTCCTGCCCTTTCAGTCTCTCTCTGATCACGTCACCCGGAAGCCGAAGTTGAGCGCCCTTACCGCCCGCCGCCCTTGACGCCTCATCTAACGATTGCGCGCGGATGTTTTCACCGATGGCGTTCCTGAGCAGGAATGTCTGCCGGGCTAGCTCATCGCGCCAGCCCGCCTGACGATACCCGTGTAGGATCAACAACAGAAGGTCGCCCTGTTGAACCCTGACAGGCTCCTGCGCTCCGGGCGACGGCTGCACGGACTTGTTAGGATCAAGCGTGACCACCTTCTGCGGGTCTTCGACGATCCAGTTGGCGTATTCGCTGTTGAGCTTCGGGAGTGCCCCCTTGGCCGGTTTGACGACAACGGCGATATCCTCGGAGCCGTCTCCGTTGAAGTCGCCGACGATGAAGGGCTCGCCCCGGCTTGTGTCTATCACCACGGCATTGAGGTACACGCGCGTGACCGCCTCCTGAACTTCGGCAAGCGTGGGCGCCGACGGACCGGAAGTCTTCTTTGACTCCGGGGAGGCGGTCGCTTGAAGTGCGGCCACGGTTGGTTGCGGCGGAGGCGACATAGCCTCCGAGGATTCTTCTTTAGGCGCTTGTTTAGCCGCAGCGCAGGCGAGAGAGGCGACGGCGGAAGCTACGAGGAAGAGTAAGAGGCGACCATCGCCTCTTATTCGACTTAACAATGTTCGAGTGGTCGGCATTGAACATCACGCTCTCAGGCAAGACTCCGTCTCACCTGTAAAGTCCAGAATATCTAACCGGCTTGAGAGGTCAGCCAAGCATTACGGCTGGCCTCTCAAGGCAAAGGATTCTCCGGCATCATTAGCCGGTCATTCGGCTACAGCGATTCGAGGAACATGATAATCTGCCTCTTCTGTTGCTCGGTCAGTAGCTGGAAGGCTGCCGTGACCGCGGCGGCCTCGCCCTGGTGGCGCAGGATCGCTTCCCTGAAGGTCAGCGATGCGCCGTCGTGCATCAGCCGCGTCCGGGTGCGGACGCCCCAGAGCGGCGGGGTGCGCACCTTTGTGCGTGTCGTCTGTCCGCCATTCTGGACTATCCCGTCGCCGGTGCCGATGTCGTGCAGCAGGAAGTCGCCGAATGGTCGAATGATCTTGAAGCCGAGGGTATTCGGCACGGTGAACTGTCCACCGTTAATCACTGTACCCGGTTGCGCTGTCACGATGGCCGGGACGTGGCAGATGCTACAACTATAATTCGGACCAACCGGCATGCGAAAGAACAACTGCCTGCCCGCCGCGATGTCTGCCGCGAAGCGAGGATCATTCTGGATGTCCCTGTCCTGCGGTGGGGCCTTCGTCGCCCTCATGAAATCGGTGAAGGATTCAATGTCCCGCGCAGTATCCTCCCCGCAGATGATGCTGGGCGTGTCGTCGCATGGCGTGTTGTCGGCTACGGTGTCGAAGGAGGCGACCGAGCGGCCTAGGCTGGTGTTCTCGTTGAGGATCAGGAAATTGGTGATGCCCATCTCGTTGAGGTAAGCGTCGCCAGAGAACGAGAGTAGGCTGGGTATCTGATCCTTCCAGCCGAAACGTCCGATGCGACGGACGCAAGCTTGGTTAGGGTCGGCGCAGTCGCGGTTGGTTTGGAAGTTCGCTTCCAGCACGGGCACGGCAATCGCCTGCCCCTGAACCTGCCCGTTGCTGTTCTGAGCCTGGGCATTAGAGATGTCGAGCAGCGTGCCGTTCGGAATGGCCTCGACGAAGCCATCGCCCAGTAAATTGAGAGAGGTGCGGAAAGTGCGTACCGGCTCCTCCGCCGCAATGGGGTTTCCATTGCCGACGATGGCCGCAGTGTAAAGCGGAGGCACGCGTTCCTGGATTTTGGAATTAATGGCCCGGTCGTTGATGAGCGAGCCGCCCGGAGCATCAATGAAGTTGTTCGTCGTGTCGTTGTGTCCGGCTCTCATCTCTGTAATCTGACTAATGGCGCCCGTGACCGGGTTCTGGTGGCACTCTGCGCACGCCTGCGCGTTGTAGACAGGACCGAGCCCGTCCGCTATCTCTTCACGCTCCTCAAAGTTGTCGCGGTCTTCATCGAAAGTCGCCTGGTCGGTGAAGTCGTTGGTCTGGTTGTCGAAGGCCGCCGGGGCCTCGGCAGGCGCGGCCACTATCGTGTAAGCCTCAAGCTCGATGATGCGCGAGAAGTGGGAACGCGCGTCCAGCACGTTGACCCTGATCTTCGTCGTCGTGACATTGAATCCGCTGACGATTCTTATCACTTTGTCGTTGCCGCGGATCGCACCGCCGGGCACTGTGACCCACTGAGAGCCGTCCCAGTATTGCAGGTCGAAGTCGAGCAGGCCGTAGAGCGTCGCCGTCATGCTGGCGGTCGGCTCCTGCGGGTTGTTGAAGTCGTCCTGCAAGGTGAAGACGCGGATTTCATTGATCACTTTGCTGCCGTTGAAATCGATTTGCAGCCAGTCGGGGAAAACGTCACGCGTGGCGTCGTTCCAGCCGCCGCCGTTCCCCCAGTTAACGCCCTTCCGGTCGCCATTGTTAGCGCCGCTCGGAGAGTAGTTATTGTTCGGATAAGTGGACGAGGCGCTGGCGACCCCGCCGTTGGCCGCGAGCGCCAAGTTAACGGGCGGTGCCGCCGTAGGGTTATTAGGGTCGAAGACATTCGGGTCAAAGGTAAAAGCTCCAGGCCCTTCGTCAGCAACTTCGGTGGAAGTGCTGGAATTCACAGTCAAGCCGGTGCCGGAGACTTTGTCCGCCTGATTGGTGAGAACTGCCAGGGCTGCGGACTGGCTGGCGGTTAAGGGAGTGTTCGGGTATGTACTCGGACTTTGGCCCTGACTATTGACTGTACGATTGGTGACCGCCGTTGATACGAACATGGCCGCGAAAAGCAGCAGGACTAAGATTTTTAGACGTCTCATTTTCCTACCTCCTAAATAGATGGAGCCGATTTCTGCCAGGCAGAATCAGGAGAAAAGTCTGTCGACTTGATGCGAGGTATGCGAGGTGAAGGTCAACCGCCGTGGGTGATGCGCTCCCGCTCTGATCGGAAGCGTCACACTATTGAGCAAACACAGGGCTCGCGCAGGTTCGCAGCCAGATGCGAGAGCACGCGTCTCATGTGTTGAAAATAGTTAAAGATGAGGGGGTTGTAATCCAGCGACTTCCCGGTCTTTAGTCCTCACTGAGGCACCGGAAATAGCTTGGGAGTAAGAGATGCCGTTACAGTGAGTTTATTTTGCGCCGGTTTGTTATCACCGGAAATTCATTTGTAGATGAAGGGGATAGGTAGTAAGGGGGGTGTCACTAATCATTCTCAAATGAATTGCGCGCAGATTAACTCCGGCCAAAAAAAAAGTCAATCACTATTTTGCCTGAATCGAAATTGGTAGTCGCCCTGTGATATTCGGGGTGGAAGAGTTTACTTTCAACCACATGGACAGCCTCTCCCTCTTTTAGTACAATGTGTACAAATCCCTCTGATAAGTCCGATTTATCTTAGCCTGACCTAAGACCCGGCTGAAGTGTGTTCCCCTTTTTATTGAAACGCCACTGCGACGCACGGTCCGCGTCCACGCGCGAAAGAATCTTCAATGACTTTCCCGTCCGTGGCGCGATCTGCGGTGCTTTAAGGCGAGGAGGGGCGAGATGGGGCATACAGGACATACTGGAACTGAGCAATCACACTCCGTTCAGATTCCGTCTGGAGCGACGGCGCTCGAAGGCGATTTGAGCGTCCCTGTCGGGGCAGGCGGAGTTGTGCTTTTCGCGCACGGGAGCGGGAGCAGTCGCCATAGCTCGCGCAATCAGTACGTGGCGCGTGTCATCCGCGAAGCTGGCGTTGGCACGTTGCTTTTCGATCTGCTGACACGAGAGGAAGAGGCGGTAGATATGCGGACCCGCCACCTGCGTTTTGATATTCAGTTGCTTGCCGGACGGCTGGCGGACGCGACCAATTGGATTAAAAGGGAGAGCGATACGTGGCACTTGCGCGTCGGCTACTTCGGCGCAAGTACGGGAGGCGGCGCGGCGCTCGTTGCCGCCGCCGAGATTGGAGAAGAGATAGGCGCAGTCGTCTTACGCGGCGGAAGACCTGATCTTGCGGGAGAAGCATTACCGCACGTGAAGTCGCCGACGCTACTGATCGTCGGAGAGTATGACGAGCCGGTCATCAGGATGAATGAAGAGGCTTATGAGCAACTGCGGTGCGAGAAGGAACTGAGGATCGTGCCCAACGCTTCGCACCTTTTCGAGGAGCCGGGCGCGATTGAAGAAGTAGCACGATTCGCCGCCAGTTGGTTTCAACGCCACTTGCAGCCGCGGGCGAGCGTCGCTGCGAAGTGAAAAGCTAAAACTAAGTGAGGAGAAAGAAGCATGAAAGTAAAAGACGTTATGACACCTGATCCGGCATGTTGCACGCCGGACACTGCGCTCCAGCGCGTTGCCGAAATGATGTTGGAAAACGACTGCGGCGAAATCCCTGTCGTCCAGGATATGGCGAGTATGAAGCCCATAGGCGTCATCACAGACCGCGACATCACTTGCCGGACAGTTGCGAAGGGACTCAACCCGCTGACGATGACAGTCACCGATTGCATGACGACGCCGTGCATCACTGTTACGCCCGACGCTACGCTCGACGAGTGCTGCCGCATCATGGAAGAGCAGCAGATCAGGCGCGTGCCTGTAGTAGATGCAAGCGGGGCTTGCTGCGGCATTGTCGCGCTGGCAGACATCGCCAAGCATGCAGCGAAGCGTGATGCCGCCGAAGTCGTCAAGGAGGTGTCAGAGCCGGACCGTTCGGCGTCGGCCGCGGGCTGAAGCGAGTGACTGTTTGACCGCGCTAGTGAACCGGACGGGTACAGATGCAAAGGAGAAAGAGGATGGGCACCGCAGAGGTAACAGAAAAATGCGCGCATCCGCCGTGCAAATGCGTTGCGCCGACGGTGGGCGGTTATTGTAGTGAACACTGCAAGAAGGCGTCCGGCAGTGGGGATACCGAATGCCACTGCGGGCATCCAGAGTGTGGTTAGAGATTGAGTTGAGAATCAGTTTCTGTGCTGGTCAAGACATCAGCAATGAGTTGCGCGGAAGGGCACCTGGATGCGGCGCGCTTGCTGCGGCGCGGCATCGGTCGGATGAAGTTGCGCGCGCGCGTAAGAGCTTTTGCAAACGATCTCTGATGAGTGAAGACAACACCAATAGAAAGGAGAAAAACCATGGCTAAAGCGAAAGAAAAACAGGAGACAAAAGGGCAGCGGGCTTCGCAGGGCAAACGCCAAAGAGAGAGCGAGAAGCAATCATCACAAGCGATGCAAACGACCGGTAAGTCTAGCGGCGGCGAGCCGTCGGATATTACGCGGCGTGATCAGTATGCGCCCTCATTGTGGTCGGGCAGCCCCTTCACCTTCATGCGCCGCTTCAGTGAGGAGATGGATCGCCTCTTCGGAGATTTCGGGTTCGGGCGCGGACTGAGCCGATTCGGTGAGTTAGAAAGTTCCATCTGGTCGCCGCAGGTTGAGGTCTTCGAGCGCGGCGGCCAACTCATCGTGCGCGCCGACCTGCCCGGCCTGACGAAAGATGACATCAACGTTGACATCCGCGAAGACGCACTTGTGATTCGTGGCGAGCGGCGCGAGGAACGCGAAGAGGACGAGGAAGGTTACTATCGCACGGAGCGCAGTTACGGCAGCTTCTACCGCCAGATTCCGCTGCCGGAAGGCGTCAAGTCTGAGAACGCCAACGCCACTTTCCGCAACGGCGTGCTGGAGATCACGATGGAGGCTCCTGAGCGCGCGGAGCCGCAGCGCGGCAGTCGTCGGCTTGAGATTCGTGAAGATACACAGGCCGAAGAGCAGCCCGCGGAGCGCGGCAGAGCGAAGGCGGCTGGCCGCTAAATTTTCGGTTTAGAATTTTTGGCTCGCGATTAGGAGAGGCGCGCTCATCAATCGCTTCTCCTGATCGCAATTTGTGAGAAAGGGTGAGACAAGCAGCATGTCGAAAAAGCATCTCTCGGTAACTTTGCCGGAACTCATGCTGGTGGCTGTCACTCGCGGCGCAATCGGCGTCGGCGCAGGTCTGCTGCTCGCGGAGAGATTGCAGCCCAGGCGACGCAAAGCTGTTGGACGTCTGCTCTTCGTCGCTGGCCTCCTCAGTACGATTCCCATCGCTTTACGTTTGTTCGGCAAAGACAGGTGATGGGCAGGAAAGAGCGGTAAGTCATAGGTAGTTCGCTGCTCAGGAACGGGGAAAGAAAAGATGATTTATAGAGATCGAACTGAAGCGGGTAGGCATCTGGCCTCGCAGCTTGGGGATTATGCCAATCGTTCGGACGTGTTGGTGCTGGCGCTGCCGCGCGGCGGCGTGCCCGTAGCGTTTGAGGTGGCCCGTGCGCTTCGTGCGCCTTTGGATATTTTCCTGGTGAGAAAACTCGGCGTGCCAGGCCACGAAGAGTTGGCGATGGGGGCCATTGCGACGGGCGGCACCCGCGTGCTCAACGAAGACGTGGTGCGGTATCTCAACATCCCCGGCGAAGTGATTGACGCTGTCGCAGCCGACGAAGAGCGGGAGCTTGAGCGGCGTGAGCGGCTTTATCGCGGGGAGCGTCCCGCGCCCGATGTGCGAGGCAAGACAGTGATTCTCGTTGACGACGGCCTTGCTACAGGTTCAACCATGCGCGCCGCCGCCAGTGCGCTCAGGCAGCAAGCCCCTGCGCGCATCGTCGTCGGCGTCCCAGTCTCAGCGCCCGCGACTTGTGACGAATTCAGGGAAGAGGTTGATGAGATCGTGTGCGCCGCGACACCAGAGCCGTTTCAAGCAGTCGGCCTCTGGTACAAGGACTTTTCGCAAACGACCGATGAAGAGGTGCGCGAACTGCTCGCAAGGGCTGCGGCGGGCGGGCAGACACGCGCCGCGTCGAATAACAAGTGAGGCCCCGCCAGATGATTCGCGGGAGGTGAGACGATGCAAAACGCAGCCAGCTTGATCTTGAGCAATGCCATCCGTGAGGCTTCGCACCCGCTCACAGGTGCGACGAACGACTGTGACCCGTTGATCCATTTGATCGATGATGCGAGTTTCGTCCTCATCGGTGAAGCTTCACACGGCACGCACGAGTTCTATCGTGAGCGTGCGCAGATCACTAAGCAGTTGATTACGGAGAAGGGGTTCACGGCGGTCGCCGTCGAAGCCGACTGGCCGGACGCTTATCGCGTCAACCGCTATGTGCAAGGTCGTGGCGATGATGCTGAAGCCGTTGATGCTCTCGCCGGATTCCTTCGCTTTCCGACCTGGATGTGGCGCAACGCGGATGTGCTCGACTTCGTCGGCTGGCTCCGCGAGCATAACGATCATCTGCCAGCAAACAGCCCGAAGGTCGGCTTCTACGGTCTTGATCTCTATAGCCTGCACGCTTCGATGGAAGCGGTGCTGAAATACCTGGACAAAATTGATCCAGAAGCAGCCAAGCGCGCTCGCTATCGCTACTCATGCTTTGAGCACTTCGGCGAAGACACGCAGGCTTACGGCTACGCCGCCAATTTCGGCCTCACCGAATCGTGCGAGGACGAGGTGCTCGGCCAATTGATTGAACTGCGCCGCCGGGCCAGTGACTACGCCAGCCGCGACGGGCACGTGGCGGCGGACGATTTTTTCTTCACAGAGCAGAACGCGCGGCTGGTGAAAAACGCAGAGGAGTATTACCGCTCGATGTTTCGCGGGCGGGTCTCGTCATGGAATCTGCGCGACCGCCACATGGCGGAGACGCTCGACGCGCTCGTCCGTCACCTTAGCTCCCAGGGGCAGCAAGCGAAAATCGTCGTCTGGGAGCACAACTCACATCTTGGCGACGCGCGCGCCACCGAAATGGGCGAAAGTGGAGAACTCAACGTCGGGCAACTCGTGCGCGAGAAATACGGTCAGGCGGCGGTGCTCGTCGGCTTCACGACTTACAAGGGGACGGTGACGGCTGCCTCGAACTGGGACGAGCCTGCCGAGCGCAAGCGCGTCCGTCCCGCTCTTTCGGGCAGCTACGAGGCGCTTTTTCACGACGTTGGAGTGCCACGCTTCCTGCTCACACTGCGCGGGGACGGTATGGCGGCTGACATCCTGCGCGGGCCAAGACTGGAGCGGGCCATCGGCGTCATCTACCGCCCTGAGACGGAGCGCCTGAGCCACTATTTTCATGCGCGCCTGACGGATCAGTTCGACGCTGTCATCCACTTCGATGAAACGCGAGCGGTCGAACCTCTAGAGCGCACAGCGCAATGGCAGACGGGGGAGATGGGCGAAGTGCCGGAGACATATCCCACTGGCATGTGAGAAGGGAAGGAGAGCAAATGAGAGAGATTCCGCGTGACGAGTGGGTCGCATTCCTGGACAGCTTCAGTCGGCAGCATGAAGGCTGGCTGGTTACTGTCGAAGTGCTCGGCACTGAGATCGGGGCGCAGGTTGAGGCGGAAGAAATGAGGTTGGAGGGAATCACCGCCGATTTGAAGGACGGCGAGGATGTGGTCTCCGTCATCCTCAATAAGGGGGCGACGGAACGTATTACGCACAACGTTACTCAGCCGACACACATCCGCGTCGAGCAGACGGAGAGCGGGGCTAATATGGCACTACAGATCGAGTCAGGCGATGGAGTGACGACGCTTGTGCGCTTCCGCTCGGCGATGCTGCCGGAGATGGTGGATGGCATCGTGACTGAATAAACCGAAGCTATTAAAAAGATGTGAGATTGAAATCTCGTAGTACGAGACAAAGAGTTGTTTCTATGGACCTGCTGAAGGATGAAGTTTCGCCTCCTTCTGCGCCGCAACAGACGGATGAGGAGATAAGCGATGCAGCGACAGCAGAATCCGCTGTCGCCGCGACAAATGAGCGCGCCCGACCCGCCATCGAATTCCGCAACGTGCATTTCTCTTTTGAGGACAAGAAGGTTCTGGATGATGTCAGCTTCACCGTGGCGCGGGGTGAGATCAGGATTATCTTGAGCGGTTCGGGCGGCGGCAAGTCCACGATTCTGAAACTCATCCTCGGTCTGCTCAAGCCCGACGACGGCCAGATTTTCGTCGAAGACGAAGAGATTACAGAACTTGATGAAACAGAGATGCAGCGCGTGCGCGATAAGATCGGCATGGTCTTTCAAGAGGGGGCGCTCTTCGATTCGCTCTCGGTCTATGACAATATCGCTTACCGTTTGCACGAGCATGGCGTGCCGGAAGAGGACGTGGAAAGAGAAGTGCGTCTCTTACTCCGTTTCGTCAACCTTGAAAATGAGATAGACAAATTGCCAGGCGAACTTTCGGGCGGCATGCAGAAACGTGTGAGCATCGCCCGCGCTTTGGTCGGCGACCCAAAGATTGTCTTATTCGATGAACCGACTGCGGCACTCGACCCGCCGACCGCCGCCACCATCTGCGAGCTTATCATCGAGCTACGCGATCTGGAGGATGTCTCCTCGATTCTCGTCACGCACGAGATGGATGTGGTCAAGTACGTCACGACCGCCTACGCGGTCGTGAGTGAGAAAGGCGAAATCGCCGTCAAGGAAGAGGGCGAACGATTGTGCCTGACCAACACGAGCATCCTGATGTTACGCGATGGCCGCGTGATCTTCAGTGGGACGGAAGAAGAATTGGTTAAAGCTGAAGACCCGTACATCCGAGAGTTCATACGAGGCACGGAAGTGGATACGGGTGCGGAGCAAGGAGCCAGCGAATGGAAAGAACAAGGCGAGTGACTTTAAGCGCGGCGGTCTTCGTTCTGATCTGCTTCTTCCTGCCGTGGGTGCAAGTGAGTTGCGGCGGCGTCAAGGATTCGGCCAGCGGTTTTGATCTTGCGCGTGGCGGTGACCAAATGTTGTGGCTTGTGCCGCTGTTGATGCTCGCAGTCATTCTGCTAGGTCTCATGCGAAGCTGGAAGAAGATGCCTACAGTTTTCGCGCTGCTGAGTATGGCGAGCGGCCTCGTCAGTGCTTACTTGCTGGATCGTGAGCGGCGTGATGCAGAAGGCTTGGCGGGGGCGCGGCTGACGGGCTGGTTCTGGTTAGGGCTTTTTTCATCCCTTGTCGTCATCATATCTGCGTTCATGTTCTATCTGAAGCGGTCCAAATCAACATAGCGGCACTCAGGTCTACCGCCCGACGGTTATACGAAACATTTCGGCAGAATGGAAATATTCAGGGTTGCGCTCTAATCGTATGGACTAAAAATATTGTGTGCAGGTAAAATCAACAAAAGCTTTGCAGTCCCCCTTTGAGAGAGCAGAACTGGACTTGTCATCCTTGAGTCAGCAGACATTTTAGGCGCGACTGGCTCAATGGATTTCTCCCGATACACTAATCTGGAGGTAACTGCGTTTTGGTCGGGAACCGTCTATTAGCCGCTCTGCCTGATAAGGAGCGAAAACAACTTCTGCCCAAGCTGAAGAGCGTGCCTTTAGCTATTGGGGACATCCTTTACGAACCAGACGAACCCATCCGACACGCTTATTTCCCATACCAAGGCGTGATCTCTATTCTGAGCATTCTTAAGGGACGCACAAGTATTGAGGTTGGCACGGTAGGCAACGAAGGCGTGGCAGGCATCACCGTCTTCTTAGGAGTTGACACAGCGCCCAATCGTGCTGTGGTTCAGGTTCCGGGCGAGGCGATGAAGATGAAAGCGTCTGACTTCAAAGAGGCAACGAAAAAAGACGGCTCAAAGTTTCGCGAGTTGGTGCAGCTTTATGCCTACGTGCTTCTGACTCAAATGTCCCTCTCAGTCGCCTGCAACCGCTTCCACAATGTCGAGAAGCGGTTGGCCCGCTGGCTCTTAGCGATCCAAGATCGTGTGCAGTCAGACGAATTTCTACTTACTCAAGAATACATCTCGCAGATGTTAGGAGCGCACCGCCCACACGTGACTAAGGCAGCAAGCCAACTCCAGAACGGGGGACTAATACGCTACAGTCGCGGCAAAATCATCATCGTCAACCGGCGGGGATTGGAAAAAGTCTCCTGCGATTGTTACCACATTGCTAAAAGCAGATTCGATGGCCTTTTCGGCGGTTAGGCTTTCTACTTCTCAAATAGCAAGCGGTAATTGAGCGTAGGGCGACAAAGGAAACCTTGCATGATAGACGTTGCCGGAATATTCAAATCGCGCACCGCCGCAGAACGTGCTACAGAGCACCTGCGCTCAATCGGTATCACGGGTGAGCATCTTGCCCTGCTGGCCCCCGGCACTCAAGAGGATAAGGTGGAAGAAGCGGTGAAGGCCGCCGAAACGGAGCATACGAGTGAGAAAATCGGCAGCGCGGTAGGCCGCGGCTTAGGTATCGCCGGAGGGATTATGATCGGCGGGGCGGTCGGCAGTTACTTTGTGCCGGGGGTCGGTGCGGTCTTGGCCGCAGGAATCCTCGGCGCAGCTCTGTTAGGAACGGGAGGCGCAAGCTTAGGAGCGGCAGCGGGCGGCGCACTCGATGAAGCAATTGCTACAGGTCTCCCGCATGACGATCTTCACATTTATGAGGAAGCACTCAGACAAGGCCGCGTGGTCGTGGTCGCTGTGGCAAAAGATGAGGAACAAGCGGAAGCGGCCCGGAAACAATTAACTCAAGAAGGAGCCGAGAGTATTGAAGCCTTGCGTGAAAGCTGGTGGGACGGGTTACGAACGATAGAGGAAGAAGCGTATGCGAAACGGGGTCGGGATTTTGCGGTTGACGAGCTGCTATATAGGCGCGGCTTCGAGGCCGCACTGCATCCGACATTTCGCGGCAAAGCGTTCGCTGCTGTTGACGACTACCTGCGCGAGCGTTACGGCGATGATTATCAGCAGGAAGCTTTCCGTCTGGGCTACGAACGCGGGCAGGCATATCACGAAGGTTTGGTGAAGAAGTTTTATTTTGAAGATGAGCGTCCTAATTGATAAGGAGAAGCACACAGGCGAACTGTCGTCACGCTTATACTGCTCCTCGCATTTGCTGGTGGATGCAGCCGAAGTTCGCCAATCAAGCGCAGCCCTGAAACAGATGCCTTGTTGCGTGCGGCGCGGGAGGGCAAAGACGACACGGTGCAGGCGCTGCTCTCCTCGCCGGATGTGGACGTGAATGCGACGGATGAAAATTGCAGCACCGCCCTGATCGAGGCGGCGCGCTACGGCCACGACGACGTGGTGCGTGCCCTGCTCGCCTATGGCGCGGACGTGAAGGCGAAAGACAAGGATAGGAAGACGGCTCTGATGCTGGCCGTTCAAGGGGGACATGATGAAGTGGTTCGATTACTCAAGCAGGCCGGGGCCGTCGAGTGACTGCATCACATCTCCAGAACAGGAGCCTAACACCTCATCACCCATTAATCCCACCGCCATTTGGTCTGAGCACGAAGATCAATAGGCAGAAAAGAAGAAACGTACAGAATGTACACTTTAGTGTAGACAAGATAGCGGCTGGTTGGTAATATCCCTGACATTCACAGGAGATCAATCAGGGTGGCCGGTGGGAGCAAGATGCTTCTATCGGCTTTATCTCTATTCCATCACTTACAAGAACAGTTGAGTTCCCCTCTTAGCCAGAGATGTAGCTATGCAACTGACCAGACCTCGCATTCTCTATGCGGAAGACCACCAAGACACGCGTGAATTGGTAAGCCTACTGCTCAGGCATTCCAATTACGAGGTGATCGGCACAGAGAGCGGAGCCGACGCGCTTGATCAAGCACGTCGAGAACGCTTCGACCTTTACCTCTTCGACACATTACTGCCTGACGTTTCAGGAATAGAATTGTGCCACAGGATACGAGAGTTTGACGCTTCAACCCCGATCCTCTTCTTTTCAGGAGTTGCTTACGAAGCTGAGAGACAGAGAGCCTTGAGTTGCGGGGCACAAGCTTATCTGACGAAACCCGGTGAGATAAATGAATTGACGGACACTGTCTCTCGACTCATTAGAAACTCGCAGTCCGTCGGTCCACTTTGACCTCAATCACAAACCGGGCGTTACAACGCTATGAAGAAAGCTGAGCCGAAGTTTTGCCTGACTTTTGCCTGACTCCCTTTATCGTCTATATCCTTTACAGTTTCTTCTCTAGCCGTTCCGGGTTGAATTTGTTAACAAACCTCAATTCCGACACATTTGGCAAATTTTGGCAGACTGTAATCCGAAAATTGTTGCCATTGCACGATTTGCAGCTCAATTCTTTCGATTGAGTCGCCCACAGCTTCCTATCTTTCGTGCGTGTGGCAATGCGGGGTCAGGGATCTAGGAGGCAATGCCGAACTTAATCATCGGCGTTGAATATTCAAGCAGAGCGCAGGTTACGCGGTAATTGGACTCCGCTGCCTTATTCACTCTGTGATCAGCGCATTGGGCGGCGTCACGACCAGTGTCGCCGAGGTTCGTTCTTCAAACGAGCAGCATGTGTGCACTCTTGTCTTCTGCATGATGTTGTTCCTGCCGTGCCCGCCGATTGGTTTCGCTGCTTCGTTAGAGGATAGTTAGAATACTACGGCTCGTTTGCGCCATTGCCTGCTTCAAGATTAAACTGCTTCCTGTTTGGGCTTTGTCAATTCAATAGTCGCGGCATGCGCGCCTTCAGGCACAGGCCATCAACAAAATCAGGGAGCATCAAATCAATGAGCGAAAAAAGCGGTTCCGCGCTGGCGGCAACCGGAGCGGTTGTCACCGAAACGCTCAGCGCCAATCTGGGCGAAGTCCGGCGCGTGCTGGCGGGCGAGGTCAAGTTACGCAGCACTATCATCAAGCCTTTGGAAAACGCGTTGCGCGCGCTCAAAGACCCGCATCGCAACGCCGTCGCTTTGGCTGAAGCCGTCGCTGCCCTTGAACAACCACCAACGGATTTAGCCTTGCCCGCAGGCTATCAGAAAATCGTCCGGCAGTTGCGCGCGGTCGCCGATGAAAAACTTTCCGAGTTGGAATTCGCTTTCGCCAGAGACTTGCGCGAAGCCTTCAAGGAGAAAGGTCTGAAGTTGACAGGCTCGCCCATTGAGTTGATCGCGGATTTGTTCGTCATTAAAGTTGACATGCGACGGAAACAGGTCGAGATGACTTTCTCGCGCCAGCCCGTGACGGAGAAAAAGATCAAGTTGAATGTTGAGCAAGTCGTTGCAGCTTACGAACGCGCGCGGCGCGAAATCTGCGAGCGTAAGGTTGACTTGGACGAGCTTTTGGAAGAGTTGTTTGAAGCCTACCAGCGCGTCCTCAAGTTGATGGGCAAGCAGATGGGCGCACGCATGAGCATCGTTGACTGCTACCGCGAACTCGTGCTGGTGCGCCAGCCGCTCTCCTTCCGCAAGAACCCGTCGAAGCAAAGTTTTCACGATTACCCCAAAACCCACTTCGCTTACGACATGCTGCAACTACGCCGCCGTCAAAAGATGGCGCATCAGGGCCACCGGCTCAATTTAGGCACGGCGACGATTGATGTGGGAAGCGACACGGCGCGGGCGATGTTTCTGGCAACAGGCGCGACCGAAGGTCAGTTTATCAAAGACCTTTACTTCACATCGGAGAAATAAGAATGACTTTGACGCAAGGAGAAGCCCAGCACATCGTACGCAAGCTGGGCGAATCCGGCATTCCGCCTTCGCGCGGATTAGAAGCCTACACCGTCGGCATTGATTCGCTCTTAGGCACGCTCGAAGACGAATACTTGCGCGGCTACTTGCCGGAAGGCGGTTCGAGTTTCAAGCTGGTGGTCGGCGAATACGGCAGCGGCAAGTCGCACTTTCTTTATCGCCTACGCGACCTTGCTTGGGAACAAGGCTACGTTGTCAGCCGCACCGAGTTAAGTCCGAAAGAGTGCCCTTACGACAATCAACTGAAGGTCTATCAAGCAGTCGTCAATAATCTCATCTATCACGACCCGACGGCTGAAAGCGCGGACATGCAGGGACTCGAAGCCTTTCTGGAAAATCATTTCTTTCACACCTTACGCTCCCTCGGCGTCGAGCATGCGAAGACGAGCGTCGGGCTGGATGTACGCGTCAAGCTATGGCTCGACACGATCCTGCATTTCAAAGTCGAAAGCCCTTCGTTTCGCCACGCCGTCTATTTCTACCTGCAAGCGGTCGCGGAAGAGGACGAAGGGCAGAAACGCTTGCTCGGCGCGTGGCTGCGCGGCGAGAGCATTGTGCTCAAGGACGTGCGCGCTTTTTCAATCACAGAGAAGCTTGATCGGTCTGTCGCCTTCAAGATGCTGCGCTCACTGGCGCAACTCATTCACGAACTCGGCTACAGTGGTCTCGTTTTGCTCTTCGATGAAGGCGACCGCATGGTGAGCATCGGCTCGTCGCACACGGAAAAGATCGCTTGCGATAACCTGCGCGAAGTGATTGACCGTTGCGCGGGTGAAAGCCTGCCGTCGTCGCTCTTTGTCTATGCCGTTCCGCCTTACTTCGTCACCAACATCGCGCCACAGTATGAAGCTCTCAGCCAGCGCATCAGCGCGCAAGTAAAATTCTCGCGCCAGAATCCTTTTAGCGTGCAAATCAGTCTGGACCATCTCGATTATCCCGGCGAAGAGTTGCTGCGCCGCATTGGCGCGAAGCTGATTGATGTTTACGAAACAGCTTATCAGATGAAGTTCGACCGAGACTTGCAAACGCGCAACATCGCCGGACTCGCGGCAAGCTGCGCCTCCTTGCTCTCGACCAGCCATCGCCGCCACTTCGTCAAGTCTCTGATTACCATGCTCACCGAGCAGCGCGTCGCGGGCGAGCGTCTGTACGAAGAAGAGAACTTGCAAGGCGTGCTGCGCGATGTCACGGAGCAGTTGGGGCGAACAGAAACAGGAGAATACTGAGAAGTTGGTCGGCGCGATTGTCAATCATCCACTTTTCGGACGCGGGCGGGTGTTGGAGTTACGCAATGCCGCGCGCTCGGCGGTCGTGCGCTTTGATAACGGCATCCGCGCGGTCGTGCAAAGTAATATGCTTTCAACTTTGCAGCCTGCCGAGGACGCAGCTTCAACCAATCATCGCGCACAACTTAACCAATTATGGGCGCGGCGTTCTGAAAGAGTTTTCACGCCTGAAGAAGCAAAGCGGGTTGAAGCGCGACGCACGATTGAAGCTTTGCGGTATGGCATCGTTCCGACCAGGCGCATACGCGAATTGAGTGTCGGCCTCGAAGAGGAACGCGCCAGCCTGCACCGAGCTTTCAGTGAAGTGAGCGAAACGGGCGGCGCAGTGCGCATTGTCCTCGGCGAATACGGCGCGGGCAAAAGCCACTTCTTCGAGTTGGCCGCGCAGGAAGCTTTAGAACAAAACTTCGTTGTGGCGACGACCAGTCTTGACCTGCGCGAAGTCCCGCCGAATCGCCCGCAACGCATCTATCACGCACTGATGCGCTCGCTTCGTCATCCGCATTCAACCGAGACCGGCCTTGTGCCTCTGCTGGACCGCCTCATCGCGCTACCAAACTATTCGACCTTGCAGGACACTTTGCGCGGGACATTTTTCGCGTCCGCCTTGCACAACTATTCGCTGATGCGCGAGAGACCGGGCGAGGCGTTGGACTTGTTACTTGATTGGATGTCCGGCGAGAAAGTCTTCATTAAATCCGTGCGCGACGCTGTGGCCATCAAGAGCAAAGAGTTTCCGATTCCTTCGCTGTCGCAGATGACTACGGCGGCGGATCAATATTGCTACCTGCTCAACGGTTGGGGCTGGCTGGCGACCGAGGCGGGTTACAATGGATTGGCCGTCTTCATTGACGAATCCGAACATTACAGCCTACTCAATCAGCGCGGCCAGGAACGCGCCGACAACTTTTTCAAAGCACTGATTTACACGGCACTCGGCGCACGCAGCCGCGTCAACGAGAGCGACTTGCAGCACCAGCACCGCGCGCACCCTTTTCGTTTATCCGAACGCAGCCATCTGTTGCTGCTCTTTGCCGTCACGCCTTCGGCAAATACATTCGATTACCGGCGCTGGCTCGACGAAGATCAAGTGTTGTCCCTGAACAAATACCTGCCCCCCGCCGCACTCGATGAATTGATGGCGCGGCTCTACGTCCTGCACCGTCAGGCTTACGCTTACAACAACAGCGAACAGTTTCTAGATGTCGCGCAAGGCTTACTCGAATGCCTCGACAGCAATCTCATCAACCTGCGCCAGGTGATTCGCCTGGCCGTCGAAATCTTCGACCTCTGCTACGCGCACAAGGACTACCACGCCACACAAGCCGTCGCCGAGCTGCGCGGCACGCTGCTGAACGGATAGGGGGCATCAGGAGGCAGGAGCAGTAAGCAGGAAAAACAATCCGGTCTTACCTGCTCCTGCCTCCTGCCGACTGAATAACATGGAGCGACTGCCGCACACATTTGACGCGCTGCTGGCTCGGTTCGGGCGTTTGACGGAGATTCAGGCGCGTGCGCTTGCGCCGTTGCTGGCCGGGCGCAATTGTGTGTTAGCGGCACCTACAGCCAGCGGTAAGACAGAGGCGGCTTTAGCGCCGATGCTGGAGCGCGACCTTCAGCAGCGGCATAAAGAAAATTCAGGGCGCGCGGTCAAGCAGACGAAACGGACGAGGGTGCGCGTGTTGTACGTTGTGCCGACACGAGCTTTGTCGCGCGACATGGCGCGGCGTTTGGATGGACCGCTCAGGAAACTGGCGATTAGCATGGCCGTCAAAACCGGCGACGAGCCCGCGCTCAACTGGTCGCGCCCGCCGGAGTTTCTCATCACGACGCCTGAATCTCTGGATTCGCTGCTGGCAAATAGGCCGCGTGTGCTGAATGACGTGCGCGCCGTTGTGTTGGACGAGTTGCATCTTTACGACAACACGCCGCGCGGCGATCAGCTACGCATTCTGCTCAATCGTCTGCGGCGTATACGCGCTTTCGCCCGCTCGCGCGGCGATGCCACAAACGATGAGGTGCAATTCTGTGCCCTATCGGCGACGATGCATGATGCGGTCAGCATCGCGTCGCATTACTTCACGAATCCTGTGCTAATTCAGGCAGAAGGCGGGCGGGCGCTCGACGCCGAGCTTCTGCCTTTGACCAGCCCGATGGCGCTGCGTGAACTCTTTGGCAAGCTACGGGACCGGGGCTGCAAAAAGGTTCTGGCCTTTTGTCAGCGCCGCGCTGAATGCGAAGAGTGGGCTTACCTTTTGCGCGGCAGCACGCCTTTCGGCGATGAAGTCTTGGTTCACCACGCGAGCTTGAGCGCGCATGCACGTCACGCGGTGGAAGAAAAATTTGCGCGTAGTGGAGCCGCCCTGTGTTTCGCCACTGCGACACTCGAACTCGGCATAGACATCGGCGATGTGGACTTGATTCTGCTCGTTGGCTCACCCAACAACTTCAGTTCGTTTCTGCAACGACTCGGACGCGGCAACCGGCGAACCGCATGCACCTTTGTCGCTTGCTTCTATCGCACGCCAACAGAACAAGCGCTTTTTCGAGTCTTCCTTCGTACCGCGCGAACCTCAGGCGGCGCGGAGGGGACTGCGGCCAGCGCGTTATTGCGCTCTGACAGCAGCCTAATGTTTCGGCCTTCTGTCGTCGTCCAGCAACTCTGCTCTTACCTCAAACAAACTCCTCACGGCGAGCTTGAGCCGCAATCTGCTTATCAACTCTTCACTTCACCGCAAGGCGAGCCGCTGCTGGACCAGCAGCAATACGCGCAGATCGTAGAGCACCTGATTGACACAGGGTTCTTCCTGCCAGCGCGTGGGACGGCGCTGCGCCCCGGCCCGCAGTGGCACAAACTTTACGAAGAGCGTGCGCTTTACAGCAATCTGTCTGAGAGCGATAGCTCTGCGGCTGTCGTCGTTGACGACATCACGGGACGGCGTGTCGGGTATCTTGAGCGGGTCGCGCCGACAGGCACAACTTTTCTCTTAGGCGGACAGGCGCGGCGCGTCGTATGGACGCAAGGACAAAGGCTTCTGGCCCACGCCGAAACAGACCATGCGGCGAAGGCGCGCGCTCCGCGCTGGTTCACGCTGTGGCGTGGTTTATCGCCGGCCTTGACCCAAGCCTTAGCGCAAGAGCTTGGCTTTCCGTGCGACCAATCTGCGACTTCTTTGCCAATGATTATCGAGCCACAGGAAAGCACGGGCGAAGGCGCGGCAGAGATGAAAGCCGCGGGCAGGACATTGTTGTTTCACTGCGCGGGCGAGGTTTATGGCAAGGCGTTGGGCGAGCTGCTGGAAACGAAACAAGGCGCGCGCGTCGTCGAGTGCAATGAGTTCTTAGTGGAAGCGATGGGCTGCTTGCCGGAGACGACGGTACTGTTCACCGAAGAAGAAACGCGCTCTCTCGTAGGTCGTCGTTGGCGACAATTCGAGAGGGCATTCGCTTTAGGCCGGTTTCAAACGTATCTGCCACCCGCCGTTCGCCGCAAGAGCGTAATCGCCGCCTTCAACGTGCCGGACTTCCAACGTCGCTTCGGGGGCCGCAAGCTAACCCGGCACACAGCAGAATAGCACCCACAACACACAATATCCCAGGTTCTGGGTTAATGATTGACTTTCCGCCCGTGAACCGAAACTCAAGAACGAGTCCGCTACTTGATCGCGCACGACTCGATTTCTGAGAATGAATAGACTCTATGGATACGCGGATTCAAGTAGTAAGCGCAACGATTAGTTGTTTGAAAAAGACCTCGTTCAGTGTCTTGCAGCCGAGCGTCTTATTCGGACGATTGTTTAATCGCTTCACGCTCTCGGCGAGTTGGTCATCTCGGTGAAATTTGCAGGTGACAGTTGGTAGCAGTCTTTGGTTGAGGAACCTTGAATGAAAGTTCCTTACTCTGGTCTCGATGCAGTATTCACCTTCACCAGCTACGAACAGCATCGTTGATAGACTAAAGATGGATGGGCCGCGTGTTAGAAAGTATTGCGAGTCACTCCGCAATGACAGTATAAAGTGAAAGTGGCTTAAGAAGGAGTAGCCCGTGTTGAGGTTTGCCGTTGAGTTGAAGCTAGTGAGGAGCAAACTGAGTCCCGGTGAGAGGCCTTATTTGTAAACGTCTACGATATAGGACAATGCGAAAGTATGCCGAAAAAGCCGTCGCGATTATAAAGCTTCTCGAAAAAGAATAGTCAGAGGTGCTAAAATGTCGCTGCTACACCAGTCTGAAGGCTGAGGGTCATGAGTGTGAGGCAAGAACCGGAAAAACTGCTGGCTGAGATGACGCGCGCCGAAAAGGCCCAGCTCCTGCAATGGCTCGTGCGCGACCTGGGAGACGCCTTCCCTGGAGTTGAAAGTCGGATCGGTGTGATCGGGGGCGACCCGTGCATCGTCCGCACACGCATCCCCGTCTGGCTGCTGGAGCAGGCCCGACGCTTGGGAACAAGTGAGGCAGAACTGCTGAGCGCCTACCCCACCCTGCGCGCCGAAGACCTCGCCAACGCCTGGGCATATGTTCGCAGCCACCGCGAGGAGATCGAGCGGCAAATTGCTGAAAATGAGAGTGACGAGCCGTGACGCACAGGCTCTACGCGGACGAGAATTTCCCGCTCCCCGTGGTTGAAGATCTGCGCCGCTTAGGACACGACGTGCTCACCATGTACGAAGATGGCAGCGCTAATCAGTCTATCCCCGACGATGAGGTCTTAGCCCTGGCGACCAGGAAGCAGCGGGCGCTTTTAACCATGAACCGCAGGCACTTCATCCGACTTCACATACGAAGCGCGGACCACAGCGGCATCATCGCTTGCACTTTCGATCAGGATTTCGCGGGGCAGGCAGGGCGGATCACGGAGGCGATCAAAAACGTGTCTGATATGGCGGGCCAACTGATCCGTGTCTATCGCCCGTCATGAATCAAAGATTCCGTTTTGGCAGACTTTTGGCAGACCACGCTTACGCTTTATTCAACCCATGCGGCGTAAAGCGGACTTCTCTAGCCGCTTCGGTTAAATTTTACAACGTCAGGAGCGATTACGCGTTATACGCGGCGGGCTGGTTTACCTTGACACGGTAGGGGTCTGCGGTTCAAATCCGCACGCGCCTACCATTTTTGTGCCTGAAATCAGGGGTTTTTACAGACCAAAGGAGAGGTTTCTGCTCCCGTTTCCACATTCGTTTCCACATTCACGCCGAGTGGCTGGCAAAACATTACAGTCGCTATGGCCCGCCGGAGCAGGCGCTGGAATGGCAGCGTAAAGTCTTTCTGCGGGGTCCGTCCATCGGCTCCTTTAAGGCTTTGCACGAGGTGGGTCTCAAGCTCGGACGCTGGGAAGAGGTGCGCGCCGATGCATTGGCTGCGCTGGAACGCGAGAAAAAGATTAGTGCGCTCATAGAGATTGCGCTCGATGAAGGGGACGCGGCGCGCTCTCTAGAACTTCTGCCGCGCGTGGAGCGGCATGCCTGGCACGATTACAGGCAGGAAGTGGCCGAAGCCGCAGAGAAAGATCACCCGCAGGAGGCGCTGGTGCTCTATCGCGAGATGGCCGAGCAGTCTATAGCCGAACGCCACCGCGGCGCTTACCAACAAGCCGCGCAATACCTCAAGCGCGTGAAGGCGCTCTCCAAACGGCTCGCCGCGCTGGCCGACTGGGAGACTTACCTGCATGAGTTGCGCACGCAGTACGCCAAACTGCCCGCACTGCAAGACGAGCTGCGCAAGGCCCGGCTCTAAATTCTGAGCAAGCTGCGGTCGTGTTGTAGGACACCAGGATTAAATTTGAATTCTTGCCATTCTTACTAAGTACGCCTAACAAAACCGTCGCGTAAGCAGCCAAGGAAGCAGAATAGGAGCCATGGAGGAGGGTGCCATGGCGAAGGAACTGTTGCTTGATGCGTTCTCGGGCGCGCACCCGCGCCGCTGCTATACTAGGGACATGACGATCAAGAGATTAGACCACGTCAGCGTCGTCGTCGAGGACCTTGAAGCCGCCACCGCTTTTTTCACCGCGCTCGGCATGACGCTCGAAGGCGAGATGCCAATCGAGGGCCCGTGGGTGGACCGCGTCAACGCGCTCGAAAGTGTCCAAGTCGACATCGTGATGATGCGGACCCCGGATGGGCACGGGCGGCTTGAGCTGACGAAGTTTCGCAATCCAAAACTGGTCGAGATCGAACCCCTGATCGCACCGCCGAACACGTTGGGACTGCGGAGCGTCATGTTTACAGTCGAAAGCGTCGACGACACTGTCGATTCCTTGCGCGCCGTTGGTGCCGAACTCGTCGGCGAGGTGGCCCAGTACGAGGACAAGTACAGACTCTGCTACATGCGAGGCCCTGCGGGCATCATCGTCGCGCTGGCCGAGGAACTCTTCTGAAGCGTTCACCGCCTTCCGCAGATACCGGTGGCGCCCTAGCTAGTGTCTTGAAAGAACAGCGTCAGTCGAGGCCGTGGCGTGGGGACCTGAAAGCCGTCGTCGCCTGCCGCGCATCGGTCGAGGTGCGCGAGTTCCTCGCAATGCCAATAGAATAGAAACTCCAACCCCAGAACACGGAGACTCAAATGAGAAAGCTCAAAATCATGGAACACATCTCGCTAGACGGCGTGATCCAGCACTCCGCCGATGACGGCGATTTCCCCTACAGCGACTGGACCGCGCCCTATCGGACCCCCGCTGGCCGGGACGCCATCCTCGCCGCGCATGGCGAGCGCTTCGATCTGCTGCTTGGCCGTCGCACCTACGATATCTGGTCGGGCTTCTGGCCAAAGGCGCCGAGCAGTCCGATGGCGGACGGCCTCAATGCGGCAACAAAATATGTCGTTACCCACCGCCCGGAAAGTCTTGAATGGGGCCCGTTCGAGGGCATTGGACCGGACATCGTCGAGGACATTCGCCGCGTCAAGTCGCAGGACGGCCCGGACCTTATCCTCTGGGGTAGCTCCACGCTGACATCAACGCTGCTTGAACATGGGCTTGCGGATAAAGTTCTGCTGATCGTTTATCCGGTCTTGTTGGGCACGGGAAAGCGCTTCTTTGCGGAGGGAACCCCGCCACGTTCATTCGAGCTCGTCAGCACGAAAGCAATGCCGTCCGGCATCATCCTCAGTACTTACAAGGTCGCCGGGCCTTTGAAGACCGGATAGTTCGACGACTCGGACACAGGTCAGTGAATACCGGAACGCCGTAATCTAGCTAGGCGCTCCTTCGACTCGACGCAATGGCTCGCAACCATCCTGCTTTCTTGCGCCGCGGTTTGTTAGGCGCACTAAGTCCTTGTTGAGCGGACAGGTCACTCCAGATCGAGCGACGCAAGCGCGCGTTGGGCGCTCACTGCCTCCTGCTCCAGCTTGCGGCCTTCTGCGAGAAGGAGGTCAATTAACTCGGCGCAATCGGTGAGCGCGGGGCTGTCGCGCAGGCGTGTGAGCGCCCGCCGGTCTTCGCCGGTGAGCGATTGCGTGTAGTCGCGGTGCTCCTCGAAGGTCAGCACGTCCATCGCCAACGGCCTTATGTTCGTCGCGAGGGAGGCGCGCAAGTGTGCGAGGATGCGCAAGCCGCCGGCGTCCAAGTCGCCCCAGTGAAGTAAGCTCGTCTGTGGGGAGGCCGCGCGGGCGCGCCGGAGCAGGGAGGTGACGGCGGGACTGGCGAAGCCGCCCGTATAGAGCGCGAGTACGCGCGGAGCACGGAGCGCGACGAGTTGGCTGAAGCTCGTCGCGTTCTCGACCGTAATGACGCGGCGGCAACTTCCCGATTGTCTCTTGGGCCATCGAAGACGACTATACAGCAACGCCCGCGTGCGCTTAAGCTGCCCCGGCAGAGTCCAACGTAGGAAAAACGGCATGGCAATAGCGTTTGGGTGATATTGAGTATCTCACAAAACTGTCAAAGCGCTCGCCAAACTTTTCGTTGAGGGTTTATTGTAAGCTGCTAGACCGCCCAGCAGCGGCAAAAGGGAAAGCGTAGATGAATACGTTTGCTGCTTTTACACAGTATGATATATTATCTACGTAATTGATAGCGCAATTAAAAGCATAGTTGAAGGCCGAGTCATTCATGAAAAAAATCATCCCGATAACTGATCTACAGCGACAAGCAGGACAGATTCTGAGCAGTCTGTCGGATTCAGATGAGCCAGTCATCATCACCCAGCGCGGACGCACTGCCGCCGTGATCGTCTCTTCCGAGCGTTATACCCAGATCGAGGAAGACCTCCACCGCCTTGACGAATTAGAGTTGCTGGAGATGGTAAAGAGAGCGAATGAAGCTCGCGCAGCCGGAGATACAGTTTCCCACGCGGAAGTAAAGAAGCGACTAGGCCAGGTCGCTCAGACTTCTAAAAAACGTCGTCCCGAGAGGCGTGCGCGTTGATGGTCGAAATCGAGTGGACCTCTCCCGCCTTCGCTCAATTAGAATCCTTGTCCCAAGCTTTAGCCTTTGAGGTTGTGCGCCGGGTGGAAGTCCTGGGCGCTTTCCCGGAGGTTGGAGTGAAGATTGAGAGTGACGACCCGGGTTTGCAGAAATATCGTCAGTTGATAATCAAACGCTCGCATCGTGTGGTGTACGAATACGACCGGACAGAAGGCGTCATCTATATTCTTGCCGTACAACACTGTCGGCAAAGACTTCCGACGGGGCGCGACCTCAAGCGCCGTCAGTCACCTGATGAGAACTGATGCTGGCGGCTTACCTCTGTCCGCATACGAGAAACATTTTGGCAGACTTTTGGCAGACTGCGCGTACGCTTTGGTTAAGTTTTACAACGACAGGGAGCGATTACGCGTTATACGCGGCGGTCCGATTCACCTTGACACGGTAGGGGTTGCGGTTCAAATCCGCACGCGCCTACCATTTTCATGTCTTTTTTATCATCAGTTAACCGTTATCACTTCCGACGGGTATTCAAGGCTTTCGATGGGCCCTGACCATCGCTTCCCATGTCGCCTGCGTGTGGCCGGGTGTGATGCGAGAAACTTGGCCGAGACCTTCCGAAGAGCGTATGTGCCCGAAGTAGTGTTGAGATTATCGGGTCCGTCGGGACGTACCGCTCCGCGAGGCGGGTGGCGAACGTGCCCCGGAAGTCGTATGTTCGAAGGTCTTCAATACCGGCCCGCTCGCACTCGCGGGCGAAGCCTTTCTTGACGGATTTGATAGGTGAGCCGTCCGCGTGCGCGGATAGATAATCCCCCGCAGCCTTACCCCGGCACGCGTGAGTTAAGCATAATTTATGTCCAGTCGTCTCATGCGCAGCTATTGAAAAAGTCTTCTGGCAACACATTTTTGCGATAAAGTTGACATTGATTTTTTAATTGACGCGCTCTGAGCGGAAGTTTACTATCGTCGCGCAACTGGTTCATTAATAATTTGTAAGCAGGTCGCAATAATTAGCGCGTCAACCCACCCCCTGCCCCCAGCGCTAATTCAGCAACACCAAGGGGAAAAATGGAATCTCGCCTCGCAGGACGTGTCCTTTTGGAAGCGCCTCGCGCTTTCCGAAGGCGAAGTGTGTTTGCAAGGGAACATATTCGCTCCTCGTGGCGGGAAAACTGATTGAATTAAAAGCCCCGTCGTCACTTGCCGGTGACGACGGGGCTTGTTTTGAAATACAACCTCCACACACGAAATGCTAAGGGTGCTTTCTAGACAAACTGTATCTTAGCGCAGAGTGCGGTGGTGGTTCAATAAAAAAGGAGCCATCTATGAACGGCACTCGTGCATTCACGTCGCGCATCCAGTTCTTGATCTATCTGACACTCTGTTGTGCGCTGATCGTATCTCTTCGGAGCACCACCCTCGGACAGGAGCAGGGTGGCACGACCATACAGAATACTGGAACCGCTGAAGGTAATACGACCTCGTCTCAGCCGGCGGTGGAGCAACCTGACCCTTGTGAAACGGCAAGGTGCGAGCCCAGCCCATTACCGAAGGCGACGCCACTGCCGACGCCTGTCTGCGTGACAGAGCCTTGCGGGCCACAACCTATACCGACTCCAACACCCGTGCCAACTCCGACTCCAGTGCCGACGCCGACGCCGCCACCGCCGACGTGCGAAAGGACGATCACGGCCAACGTCGTCGCGTTCGACATTGTCTATACTTACAACCGCTTCGGAGCTTTCAATCCGGCTGGCATGATGTATGCCCTGAGCCGCGACGTGGTAGGTAACATGCCCGGCAACGTTCAACTCAGGGCGAACAAGCGTCCGCGCCCTATTGTTCTACGTGCTAATGAAGGGGACTGTTTAGAGGTAACCTTTACCAACCTGCTCAGCCCAACGCGCCCTAATAACAACTCTACTTTCACGCGCAAAGCGTCCATGCACGTCAACGGCCTGGATTATGTGAGGGGGGCGGGCTTCGACGATGGGGCTAACGTCGGGAGGAATGCTTCGACGCTCGCTGCGCCCGGCGAGACCCGAACCTACAAGTGGTACGCGGCCAAGGAGGGGCAGTACCTGATGTATTCGATGGGCGCGCCTGTGGGCGGCGAGGGCGATGGCGGGCAGCCCGACCTGGGGTTGTTCGGCATCGTGAACGTCGAACCCAAAGGCGCTAAATGGTATCGCTCGCAAGTGACTGCACAGCAACTTGCAGCCGTTACTACCGGTTCAAATCCGAACGGGACGCCGAAGATAGATTACGAGGCCGTGGATTCTACTGGCAGACCCATCCTGAACATACTTCAGGGCAATGAGATCGTCCACACCGACCTCAACGCCATCATTACGAACTTTACTGAAAATTGCGCCAACGCGCCGCCATCCAGCACCTGTGGTCAAGCCTTCCGTGAGTTCTCAGTGGTCTTCCACGACGAGGCCAAGGTCGTGCAAGCCTTCCCGGAACTCGACCAGGAGTTGTTCCACGGGGTGCGTGATGCTTTCCCGGTCAACTACGGCTCGTCGGGCATGGGGGCTATCGTTCTGGCTAATCGCAAGAAGGTTGGCCCGTCGGCTGACTGCAATGAGTGTAAGTTCGAGGAGTTTTTCCTGACCTCGTTTGCCAACGGCGATCCGGCGCTGCTCGTCCGCAAGGATTCATACGGCAAGCCGGTCGAGGCGCTCTTCCCTGACGACCCTTCAAACGTGCATCACTCTTACTTGGGTGATCCCGTGCGCTTCCGCAACGTTCATGTCGGGCCGAAGGAAACGCACGTCTTCCACCTGCACGCGCATCAATGGCTGCAAAGCCCGCGCGATGAAAACTCCACTTATCTGGATTCGCAAACCATCTCGCCCGGCGCTTCCTTCACCTACGAGATCAACTACGGCGGTTCTGGCAACCGCAACTTTACGCCCGGCGACGCGATCTTTCACTGCCACCTCTACCCACACTTCGCGCAAGGCATGTGGGAGTTGTGGCGCAACCATGACGTGTTCGAAACGGGCGAGGCGCACAGGAATCTGCCTGATGGTGAAATCGCCGCGGGCGTTCCGACTCCGGCCATCGTGCCGATACCTGATAGGCCGATGCCGCCTATGCCGTCGGCCACCTTCCGGGGCTATCCGTTCTACATTGCCGGTCAGGCAGGGCATCGTCCTCCGCAGCCACCCTTTGATATGGAGACCGATGGCGGCCTGCCGCGTCACCGCGTACTTCAAGCCGAGGTTATTGATGGGAGACCAGCTATTGAGCCTCACTTCCTCAACGACCCCGTAGCGGCAAAGGTGCTTGCGCAGAACAACGATCCGAACTTGCTCGCTTTCGCGCGCAGGATAGTTAAGGCTGAATTAGAGTTGTTACCGAAAACGGGCACACCGGAGGAAGAGCGAGCTATCAGGTTCCATGCGGGCTTGGGAGCAGGCCCGAATGACACGCCCGGCGTGCCCGTCACGACGAAATATCAGTGGCCTGCAAGGGGCTATGCGTCGTTCACGGCGACGGGGTTGCCCGGCCTGTTCCTTGTCAATGGACAGCCGCCGCAAGCGGGCGCACCGCTCGCAGACCCGTGCATGCCCGGGTCGCCCAACCGCCCTTACAGAGCGGCCTACATACAGTTTGATATGACGGTCAACCGCTTCGGCTGGCACGACCGGCAGGCAAGAATTACCACTCTGGAACAAGATGCGTTGCCGACTTTAAGTGGCGCTCGCAAACCTGAGCCCCTGTTCTTCCGCGCCAATTCAAGGGACTGCGTTATGTTCGCCGCTACCAACTTGGTTCCAGGTAATCTCAATCTGGACGACTTTCAAATCTTCACGCCCACGGACACCATCGGGCAGCACATCCACTTGGTCAAGTTCGATGTCACCTCCTCGGATGGCGCAGCCAACGGCTGGAACTACGAGGACGGCGCTTTCTCGCCCGACGATGTGCGCGAGCGCATTGAGGCCAACAACAAGTTTCAGAACGAGAACGGCGGCAGCCAGATTCTTCATGCGCAGCCGCACCCGGTTTTCGGCAGCGGCCCCGGCGGGGCTTTCGTGGGCGCGCAGACAACCATTCAACGCTGGTGGGCTGATCCTCTGATTAACAATTCGGGGCAGGACAGAACCATCCGCACCGTCTTCACGCACGACCACTTCGGCCCAAGCTCGCACCAGCATCACGGCATGTACGCCGCGCTGGTCGTCGAACCGACCGGCTCGACCTGGACGTTCCTCGACGGCAAGCCGATGTACACGCGCTACGACGGGGGCCCGACCTCTTTCGCAGCCAACGTGATTCCGGGGCCGACAGCCCCGCCCGATCAGGCAAGACCTTACCGCGAGTTCAATCTCGCGTTCGCGGACTTCGCCATCGTCTACACGAAAGACCTTGAACCGGTCAACCCGCCCGGACGCATGCAGGCTCCGCTGCCGATAGCTGTCGAGCCGCCGGATTTCCCGCAGCCTGAAGCGATCTCCGCCGCAGACCCAGGCTCGCAGCTAGTCAACTATCGCAACGAGCCTATCCCGCACCGCATCGGCCAGAAGGATGCAAACGGGAGGTTCATCCGTGACCCTGTGACCGGCGTCGTCTTACAGAGGACGGACGCGGGCGGCGACATGGCCAACGTCTTCAGTTCCGCCGTTCACGGCGATCCTTACACGCCCGTCTTGGCCGCGCTTGAAAACGAGCGCGTTCAGGTGCGCTTGATCCAGGGCGCGCAGGAAGAGCAGCACGTTTTCAACATTCACGGCTTGAAATGGCTCTTCGAGCCTTCCGCGCCGAATTCCGGCTACAGGAACGGCCAGCAGATAGGCATCTCCGAACATTTCGAATTCGAGATCAACCCGATGCCATTGGGGACACAGATTAATGTCCCCGGCATCGGAAGGAATTTCAGGGATCACCTTTACTCGTCCGCCGCGACGGACAATCTGTGGGACGGGCAGTGGGGAATCCTTCGCTCTTACTATTCGACTGCGGACGCTCCAGCGCAAGGGAAATTCTTCGACCCGACGACGGAAAGCAGTAACGACCTCGCGCCGCTTCCCGGAACACCGAACACTAACCGTAGTCCTGAGGTCGTGGCGAGCGGGGCAGACGCCATTTGTCCGGTCGGCGCACCTCCGCGCGTTTTCGACGTGAGCGCCTATCTGGCACGCGACATAGTGCCGGGAGGAAAGCTCTCCTATAACAACTTCTTCGGCATCAACGACCCGAACGCGATCATCTACGTGCAGGATGTCAACGAGAATTTAATCAAAAATCAGGCGCTGAGGCCGGAGCCTTTAATCCTGCGTGCAGCCGCTGGCGATTGCGTCACGATTAGGCTGACTAACAAGATGCCGAATGTCCTGCCAGAGGCGGATAGCTGGAACATCATGCCGCCCATCGTGGATAAATTTAACTTCAACCAGGTGAAGACCTCTAACCGCGTCGGCCTGCATCCGCAACTCGTCGCTTACGACATTGCCACGTCGGACGGCGCGCGCGTAGGGTTCAATCCGGACACCACGGTCGGGCCGGGCCAGACAATCATTTACACCATGTACGCTGGCGACCGCCGGATTGATAACTCGACGGGCGAATCGCTTCACGTCCCGATAGAGTTCGGCGCGACGGGCTTGCGCGACATTGGCGATGTCGTTAAGCACGCCTCTCACGGCGCTATCGGCGCGCTCATCATAGAGCCTCAAGGCTCAACCTGGTTCGAGGGTGGAGGTCGAAAAGACTTCATAGACATCTTCGGCCCGGACGGGAAACTCTTGTTCCGCGAGTTCGTAGTGCTTTACCAAGATGACCTGAGCGTGCAGCGTAACGGAGTGGCTCTGCCGAACATAGGCGAAGAGGACGACCCGGAAGACAGCGGGTTCAAGGCGTTCAATTATCGCAGCGAACCCATCTGGGCGCGCGCCGGTGTGCCTATTGAGAATGTCCCGGACGGGTTGAACGACGTGGATTTGTCAAACGTCCTCAGCTCGCAACAGCGCGAGCCCGAAACTCCAATCTTCGCGGCCAAAGCGGGGACTCCCGTGCGCTTCCGCGTGTTGGACGTCGCGGGCCATCCGCGCCAGCACGGCTTTACAATCTTCGGCCACCACTGGAACTTCGAGCCGTGGATCGCCAATTCCACAAGGCAGGGAACTAATCCCTTTACCTTCGAGGTCGGCTCCTACAGCGGCATCGGGCCGACGCGTCACGACAACATTCTGACGACCGCTGGCGGGTTGATGAACAAGCCGGGCGACTATCTCTACAGGACTCAGGAGAGCTTCCAGTTCACTAACGGCCTGTGGGGCATCTTCCGCGTCACACAGTAGTGGTGACAGCTCCTTAATGAGGGTCAGACTCACGCGAAAAGAATCTGACCCTCAAGTTTTTAACGAAAGCTGTAGCCGACGGAGGATACAATCATGAAGAGCAGATTCTTTTCCGCCATCATTTCTCGAAGAGGTTTTTTCGTTCTCTGCTGCGCGCTGTTCGCCGTTTTACAAATCATCACGTTTGCACAATCCGGGCAACCACAGCTACCGCACACGGACACCGTCTCCATCACATACGACCCGAAGCCCATCCTCTGTCCTGAGCTTGGAATGTGTATCAGAGGCCCGCTCGAAGACGGATGCATGGGCAATCCTTGCCTCTGGCCGCTTCCGACACCGCCATCTTCACTAATTGATCCGATCAGGGAAGTGCCGCTCATCATCAGCGAATTTCGCTTTCGCGGGCCGGGCGGTCAAAGCGATGAATTTGTCGAGCTATACAATATCAATTCCTCGCCTTACACGGTTATCGCCGACGATGAATCCGATGGGTTGGCGCTCGTCGCCTCAGACGGCCTGACGAGATTCATCATTCCAGCCGGGACGGTTATTCCCGGTCACGGACATTACCTGGCCGTCAACAGTGTGGGTTATAGTCTCGGCGGGTATCCAGCCGGCAGTGGAAGTGCAGCGAGCGGGGATGCAGTTTACGTGCTGGATATTCCTGACAGAGGCGGCATCGCTCTCTTCAAAACAACCAATCCGGCCTTCTTCAACGAAGATTACCGCGTAGATGCGGTCGGCTACAGCACTGCTCCCGCCTTATACCGCGAGGGCGCTGGATTCCCAGCGAGCGCTGCTGAGACTTCTTTTAACATTCAATACAGCTTCTACAGGGAATTAATCTCGGGCACGCCGCAGGACAGGAACGACAATGTCGCGGACTTCAGAGGCGTAGAAACCAACGGCACGAACACGGGCGCGGGGCAACGCCTCGGCGCTCCCGGCCCTGAGAATCTTTCCAGCCCAATTGCGACAGGCTCCAGCCGGATTCAGGTCACGTTGCTGGACCCGGCGGTCGCAACCGACCAGCCGCCCAATCGTGTCCGCGACACAACGCCGAACCCGGAGAATCTCAGCCCGTTCGGCACTATGTCCATCAGGAGAACGTTTAAGAACATCTCAGGCGTCAATATTACGCGCCTCCGTTTCCGCATCATAGACGTGACGACCTACCCGCCTCCGAGCACAGCAACTGCGGACCTGCGCGCTATCAACTCCGGGGGGATTGTTGTCACACGCAGCGATGGCTCAAACGTCTTCGTCGGGGGCACGACCCTTGAGACGCCGCCCACGCAGTTCATCGGCGGCGGTTGGAACAGCACCATGTCTGTTGATACAGTTAGCGCGTCGCAGCCTCTAGCGCCGGGAGCGAGTATTAATGTGCAGTTCCTGCTGGGAGTTCAGCAGACAGGCACTTTTCGCTTCTTCATCATAATTGAGGCGCTGCCGTAGAGCCGAACTCGCTCGTCCTGTATCAAATTTATCTTGTGATTGGTGGAGAAGATAGATGAAACGATTCTTCAAAGCGACTGTTCTGCCGACGCTCCCGTCATTGATCCTGACGTTGGCATGGGCGGCAATAGCAAGCGCGCAGATCGGAGGGCCTCATAATACGAAGCGGGTGGCGAATGATGGACGGAAAACAACGACGCCCGCGAAAGCCCCCGCCTCTGTCTCGCAGCGATTTGAAAAAGAGGGCATCGTGATTAATTTCTCCGTCGAGGCTAAGCCGACAGAGAAAGGCGAAAGCGCAGGACTCGTGGCGGGGGCAAATGCCGTCGCCACGTTCAGCGTCACGGACGCGCGCACGGGGCAGCCTCTGACGGGACTTCGCCCGATGGCCTGGATTAGCTCGCGCACCTCGGCACAGCCACCGAGCGAAGCCGTCTGCAAGGACAAGATTCGCAACTTCATTGGAGGATTACTGAGCGTGCGCCCCGAGATTGATCTCAACCGCTATCTGGCGCTGACGCTCAATCACGACAACACGATTACGATCATCAACCCGCTCGTCTCTTTCAGCAAGACCAAGCTCGAAGGCATCGTCCAGTTACCGGGCGCGGGCGCGGACTGGGCTTTGTCGCCGTCACAGGAGTTTCTTTACGTCACTTTGCCGGAACAATCTTCGGTCGCGGTCGTCAACGTCATCACCAGAAAAATCGTCGCCACCATTGTGTTTCAGGAAAAGACTAAGCCGAGGCGCATTGCGCTCCAGCCAGATGGTCGTTACGTCTGGGTCGGGCTGGATGATTCAACGCTCGTGGCTGCAATAGACACCGCGACTAATAAACTCGCTGCCAGGATTTCGGTCGGCGCGGGGCTGCACAATCTGGCCTTCACGCCCGACAGCCGCTTTCTGTACGTGACCAACAGCGCAGCCGACACGGTGTCCGTCATTGACACAAAGAAACTCGCAAGGGTCGCAGACCTCAACGTCGGCAAGACGCCCGTCCCGGTCGCCTACAGCAGCGCCAGCCGTCTCGTCTACGTCGCCTCGATTAACGGCGGAAGCGTTTCGGCGATTGACCCGGCGAAGCAGCAAGTCATTAAAAGCATTCCGACTAAGCGCGGAGTGGTTGCTTTGCGCTTCGAGCCGAAGGGGCGCTATGGATTCCTTGTCAATCAGGTTGAGAACACCGTGACGGTTCTGGACGCCTCGACAAATTCTCTTGTCGGCGGAGCCGAAGTCGTCAAGGGGCCGGACCAAGTGACCTTCACGGCGCGCTACGCATACGTTCGAGGTACGGGTTCGGAAAAGGTTTCGCTGATTGATTTGGGCGAGGTCGCCAAGGGAAAAGTTACAGTGGTGGACGTAACGGCCGGTCGCCTTCCTGCCAGCAATCTCCCGCAGGAGATAGGTGTTGCCGACATGATCGCCCCGACGCCAGATGGTAACGCGGTGTTGATTGCCAACGCGCCCGACCAGATGATGTATTACTACGTCGAAGGGATGATGGCTCCGATGGGAACCATCAGCAACTACAAGCGTCGCCCGCGCGCTCTGCTGTTAATCAATCGTAGCCTGACCGAGACAGCACCCGGCGTTTACTCGACACCAATTAAATTGACGCGCGCGGGTCTTTTCGACGTGCCGCTTTTAATAGACCAGCCGCGCGCACACAACTGCTTCCAACTGGAAGTTGCGGAATCACCCGACGCCGAAAAGAATCGTACCGGTGTGAGCATTGCCGTCGAAGCCCTTTTCAAAGAGAAACGATTCAAGCCGCAGGACACAATTTCGCTCAGGTTCAAGATTACAGATTTGTTGACAAAGCAGCCGGTCGCGGGTTTAGACGATGTGCAGGTGCTCGTTTTCGAGCCGCCGGGAATCTGGCAGCAGCGGCAGTGGGCTAAAGACGTAGGCGGCGGAGTCTACGAGGTTACGCAAACGTTCCCACGCGCGGGGCTTTATCACGTGATGCTGAGAGTCGCTTCGCGCAATGTAGCCTACGCAGACCTGCCGTTCACCGCCGTGTCAGTCATTGATAGCGCACCGCAGGCCGAAGAAAGAAAGAATGCTGACGATAAAAGGGGAACTGAGAATGAATAAGATGACTCTTCGTAGGCTGCCAATTTCCGCACTACTTATCTTCGCAGCGGCCTTCGCCGCCCTTGTCACTACTCCCGCGCTCGCTCTCCAGCAGAAAGCCGGACAGAGAAAAACAACTCCCGCAAAAGCCGTGCAGTATGCCTGCCCGATGCACCCTGAAGTTACATCACGCAGGCGCGGGCGTTGTCCTAAATGCGGCATGAATCTGGTAGTGAAGAATAATGCGCCCGCGCCCGAAACATCTCAGGGCGATAGCGCAGCAGGAACTGAAGCAAAGACGACCATCAATGTCAGCACGCCTTTACGCATTCCCGATATAACCGTCTACGATCAGAATAACCGGCGACTGAATTTCTACACCGACCTCGTCAAGGGAAAGACGGTCGCCATCAACTTCATCTTCACAACCTGCACGACCATCTGCCCGCCCTTGACGGCCACGTTTCGCCGCGTACAGCAAACTTTGGGCGAGCGGGTGGGGCGCGACGTAGAGTTAATCTCGATCAGCGTTGACCCGGCGACGGATGTTCCCGAAAGGCTGAAAGATTTCTCCGCGAAATTTAAGGCCGGACCGGGCTGGACGTTTGTGACAGGCAGCAAACCGGAGATTGACCGCCTGCTCAATGCTCTCGGCGGCTACGTCCCCGACAGAAACGATCACACGCCGATGGTTCTGATTGGCAACGACGCGGCAGGCTTCTGGACGCGCACTTATGGCCTCGCGCCTGCGTCTCAAATCGCGGGCATCGTCACGGACGCCGCAGGTAAAAGCAAAGCGGCTCAAAGCGAGAATGCGACGACCCTGAAAAACGACTCTCCGGCCGATGCGTCAGCCAATTACTTTCCGAATCTGACGCTTCTCACGCAGGACAACAAGCCCGTGCGTTTCTACGAAGACCTGCTCAAAGGCAAGACCGTTCTGATTAACTTCCTCTTCACGACTTGCAAGGGTGTATGCCCGCCCATGACGGCCAATCTCGCTAGAGTTCAAAAGCATTTGGGCGAGCGCGTGGGGCGCGACATCGTGATGATCTCGATCAGCGTTGACCCGACGACCGACACGCCTGCCGTCCTCAAAAAATTTGCTGACAACTTTAAGGCGCAGCCGGGCTGGTACTTTCTTACGGGCGAGAAAAAGAACGTTGACTGGGTTCTTTATAAACTCGGCGGCTACGTTGAGGACAAGCAGCAGCACACGGGCGTGCTCATCATCGGCAACGAGGCGACCGGCGAGTGGATGAAAATCATGGCAATGTCTAATCCCGAAGAGATAGCCAAAGCGGCCACACAGCTTGCCTCGAAGAAAGTAGTGCCCGCACCGTAACTCTCCACGACGATTGATGAATCTTCGCGTAAATCAGATTAAGATCATTATCTTCACTCTCATCTGTGCTGCTGCGCTCGGGTTGGCCCTGGGTGGTCGTGCCGCGCCGCAAACCGAGAACGGACTGACGCCTCAGGAGAAGAACGGAAAACAGATTTACGTTAAGGGCGAAAGCAAGGGCGGCGAGATTGTGGCGCTTCTCGGCACTGATGATCCTCTGGAATTGCCCGCTGCCGCTTTCACCTGCGCGAATTGTCATGGCCTGAGAGGCGAGGGAACTAAAGAAGGCGGACTCCAGCCACCGCCGCTCAACTGGGAAGCGTTGATGCGCCCCTCTACCTCCGCGCTCACCAGACGAGAGCGCGCCGCCTACACGGAAGTTACTCTGGCGCGCGCCATCAGTCTCGGCGTTGATCCAAACGGCGCTCGGCTGCACCCCGGAATGCCGCGCTACGTGATGACGCCGGAGCAGATGAAAGACCTGGTCGCTTACCTCAGAAAGCTCGGCAAAGAGGCGGACACCGATCCCGGCATCACAGACCAAAAGATCAAAATCGGCGCTGCGCTCCCGCTCACGGGGCCGCTCGCGGAGATAGGCAAAGACGTGAAGGCGACTCTCGCGGCCAGTTTCGCGCAGATAAATGCTCAGGGCGGAATCTACGGACGCAGTTTCGAGTTGGTGGTTGAGGATTCGCGCGGCGAGCCTGCTGGAACTCTTGAAGCGACGCGCCGCTTGATTGAGCGGGACGGCGTATTTGCGTTCGTCGGAAGCTTTGAGCCGGGAGATAGCGCAAGCGTCAATGAACTTCTCAAGCGCGGCGAAGTTCCACTCGTCGGCCCCGTCACACTCTCGCCGCGCCCCACGCTTCCGCCGAACCCCTACATCTTTTATTTACTCCCTACTTTCAATGATCAGGCGCGCTCGCTCGTAGACTTCGTCAAGACGAAAGCGCAAAGCGGACAGGCACGGCTCGGCGTCTTTTACTCCAACAGCGATTTCGACATGGACGCGCTCTCCGGGCTGCGGTCTCAGGCGAAGATGTACTCGATGGAGATAGTGGCCGAGCAGGGGTACGACGCGGGTCGCTTTTCGGCCACGAGCGCGATAGAGTTATTGGCACGGACGAAACCCGACTACATCTTCTTCTTCGGTGGCGCGAACGACCTTAATGCTCTAGCCAGCGAGATGGAACGAATGAAGTTTAAAAGGGCGCCGCTGCTCAGTTCGGCGACGATGATCGGTCGTGGGGCTTTCAATTTGCCGGAGAGCGTCGCGGAGCAGACCTTTCTCTCCTATCCTGCGTCGCTGCCTGACCAGGATGAGTTCGCAGAGTTCATCACCGTCATGCAGCGCTCGCGCGTCCCTTTACGCAGTCCGGCGTTTCAGGCCGTAGCCTACGCCGCAACTCGAATTCTTTTCGAGGCGACCAAATCAGCGGGCAGACAACTTGACCGCACGGCGCTCATCAGCGCGCTTGAACAGATACGGGAGTTGAAAACCGGAGTCGTGCCGCCCGTCACCTTCGGCCCGAATCGTAGAATCGGATCAAACGGCTCATACGTGGTTCGCGTTGATCCGGGCAATAAACAATATGTCCCTTTAACAGGTCGCCTCGTGCCTAAAGATAAGCCTTAAACTTCGGCGAGGTTGAACGGAGGAGAGATGAGAAGACGGTTCCTGATTCTTGCGTCCATATTAATTGTCTCTATGACGGCGGCAATCGCGCAGACGAACAGCGCGGCGGGTCGCAATGAGCAGACTTCAACGGCGAGCACGAAGGCTGCGTTGCCTGGAGGTGAAACTGAGGAGAACTGCGGGTGTGAAAATAACAAATTGCCTGAGGTGCTGGCAGTTGTCGGCGGAGTCCGCATCGCCGCCGGAGAGATCGAGGCGCAAGTTAAAAAGCGCGTGGTCGAGCTTCAACGCCAGGTCATAGAGGCTCGCAAACGCGAGCTCGACCTGCAAATCAACTCCAAGCTCCTTGAGGCCGAAGCGAAGAAGCGCGGGGTAAGCACAATTAAGTTAATCGAAGAAGAGATTATCTCCAAAGTCAAAGGGCCGACCGACGCGGAGGCGCAGGCATTTTACGATCAGAACAAGAGTCGCATCCGGGTTGAGTTTAAGGATGCTAAAAGTGACATCATCAATTATCTGCGCAATGAACGCGAGCGCGAGGAGGCGCAAAAGTTTGCCGAACGATTGCGCGCCGCTGCTCAAGTCAAGGTCTTAACATCAAGCGTCACTCCGCCGGCCAATTCGGCAGACCGCGCGCGCGTCTTCGCCACCGTCAACAATCAGCCGCTCACCTCTGCCGATATAGAAGATTCTCTCAGGCCGCTTATCTTCAGTGTCCAGGAGCAGGTCTACAACCTGCGTCGAAGAGAACTCGACTTGAGAATTAACGACACGCTGCTTGAGCAGGAAGCGCAAAAAAGAAAGATGACTACTAACGCCTTGCTTGACGCCGAAGTCGGGTCGAAAATCAAGCAAGTGACGGAAACGGAAGCGCGCGCCTTTTACGATCAGAATAAGGAACGCCTGGGCGGCGATTTCGCGCAGTTGAAAGAACAGATCACTCGGTATTTACAGGAGCGCGAAGTGCGCAACGCGCAGACGGCCTTTGCCGCGCAGTTGCGCCGCGCCGCATCCGTCCAGACGTTTCTCACAGCGCCCGAGCCGCCCGTTTACACGATCAGCACAGACGACCAGCCCTCTCTGGGAAGTTCGACCGCGCCGGTAACGATTATAGAGTTTACGGACTACCAGTGTCCGAGTTGCGCCGCTACGCAGCCTGTCCTCGAAAGGCTTGTCAGGGAATACGACGGGAGGGTGAGACTGGTGGTGCGCGACTTTCCGCTTGAGCAGCACACGGACGCGTTCAAGGCCGCAGAGGCGGCGGAAGCGGCACGCGAACAGGGCAAGTACTGGGAATACGTCGCGCTTCTGATGCGTAATCAATCAAGTTTGGGAGTGCCCGCGCTCAAGGAGTATGCAACTCAGGCGGCGCTCGACCGTCGAAAGTTCGACGCCGCGCTCGACTCTGGTAAATTCTCCGAAAAGGTTCAGCGTGACATCCGCGACGGCCTCAGACTCGGCGTGGGTGCTACGCCGACAATCTTCATCAACGGTCGCCGCGTTTCCGAAATAACTTATGAGTCTTTGAAAACAATCGTCGAAATGGTACTGAAAGACGCAGGGAAAGGCGGCAAAGCTGCGCAAAGATAAAACTTCGGTAGTTCACCTGTGGACGTGACAGGGGCTTTTTCCCGAAAGCCCGTAATTGAAACAACATCTCTAGTATCGAAAGATAAAATGCAGGCAAAACGTTTCCCGTCGTTTGACCAGGCGACGTCCTGAATATTGCCGGATTGAAATTCTATTAACATCTCGGGCGCGCCAGCGCTGAGAGGTTTTTAATCGCAAAGAAGGCTAAGGCTACGGCAGCTCCGATGAGTAGGATGATTAGGCCAAGCAGCGCGCGTCTCCTACGGCCATCCACTTTAATGTTGTGCGCTGTTTCGCTTGACTCATCAATTAGATTCGACTGATCGTCTTGAGCCGGCACCGCCCTGACATTAGCGATGAGGCGATACCCTTTACGGGGGACTGTTTCAATATGAGGATGCCCGTTTTCCCCTTTCCCCAAAGCTTTTCTCAGCAGGTAAATATTGCGTGTGAGATTGCTCTCTTCAACGAAGCTCTCGGACCAGACCTCTTTAAGTATCTCCTCCTTCTCGACCAGATGCCCGCTTCTTTGAACGAGCACCACCAGTATCTCAAAGGCCTTCGGGGTTAGTGGGACAGGCCGCCCGTCTTTCAGAAACAATCTTTCCCTGATGTCCAGTCGGAACTGCCCGAACTCGTATAGCTGTTCCCTTCCAATAGACATAGCAGCTTGAGGAACTTTAGGATTATCTCCGATAATTTCAGCAGGACGATCACACCTCGCTTCAGGCATTAAGCCTGAAACAGCAGTCACATCAGATGAAAGCCTCCTTGATGAGGGTTACTGCCAGATGTCTCTAGCTACTGAAATGGACCTTCTGGGGAGTGGTTTCTCATTAATACCAAGTTGCAATAAGAAAAGAGGTGATACGATCCACGAAATCACACGAAACAACACAAAAGTGCTTGTTGTTTCGTGTCGTTTCGTGTGATTTCGTGGATAATCTCTTCCTCTCTTTTGATTACATTTCGGTATAACATCTGCCTTTCTTACTTCATTTTCGGTGCCGGCTTGACGGAACTTCCCTGGTGAAATACCGCCAGCCATTTGCCGCCGCGAGTCGCCCAGATGGTGGCATCGCGTTCGCCCAGTTTGCTGAAAGGCGGAGTCGGCCCTTTGACCATGTAGATCACAAGCACGGCGTTGTCAGTCAGCTTCACGGTTTTGAAATCGCTCAGGACGGCGCGTGAGAGATCAACCTTCTTGACGCCCTCGATTGACGCCGCCTTGTCGTTGACGCCTCCATCCCAGACCTCTATCGCATCCTCCGCCAGAAAACTCGCGAAGCCTTCGTAGTTTTTCTTCTTAATGGCGTCCCAGACCTGTTTTTCTCTCGCCACGTGGTCCGCCTCCGGGGTAATCGGCTCGGGCTTCGCTTCAGCGCCGGCCGCAGGCTTGGCAGCCTCTTTACCGCTAGCGGGCGGGGCTGGCGTGGGCTCTTTAGCTTCGGTCTCCTGATGGTACACGCCGACCCATTTGCCGCCGCGGTTGACCCAGACGGAACTGCCGCGTATCGGAGTTGGCGGGATGGGCTTGCCGCCACTCGTGCCTTTCGCGTTGACCGTGTAGGTCACGACCGCCGAATCTTTGTCCAGCATCACGACCTTCCAGTCTGAGAAAGTGGCTTCTGTCGGCTTAAACTCCTTGATGCCGTTGACGGTCCCGGCCTTGTCAGAGATGCCTTCACCGCCGACGAAAACGAAGTCTTCGGCCAGCATGCCGCCGAAGCCTTCCATGTCACCCGCCTTGATCTTGTCCCAGATCTCTTGCTCTTTGGCTGTGATGTCGGAATCCTTGACGGTCGCCTCCGCCTTCGGCGTCGGGGAAGCATTGGCGTTCGTGTTAGCGTTCGCGGGTGTGGTCGTGGTGTTCGCGTTGTTCGCCTCCGGCGTCGTGCTGCAAGCCGAGACTGCAACGAGAAGCGCCGCGAACAGAATAATTCTCTTCATTGAAGAAACTCCTCATAGGGAATGTGAAATGCGTCCGTGCTTCTATTTCAAAACCGGCGGCAAGTCAAGTGCGGACGCGCACCCCGGGACGGCTGGATAATCATTGACTCGCCGACAGTTTTAGCATACAAGCCTCGTAACCGATTCACCTCATCCGAAAGGTTAGTGGCCGGATGAAAAAAGCTAAACTCTTAATGGTGCTTTGCTCATGGATGTTTCTGGCGCTCCCGGCGTGCAAGGATTCCCGACCCCGGACGGGGAATGAAACAAGCCACAGGACTGCCGGCGGCGCGGAAAAGAGTTCGGGCGGCGCCGGTTCAATCGAACAACTAGAGCCGTTCGGCGGTTGCAATACGGGTGACGCCGAAGACCGTGAGTGGTGTGCGCGTTACCAGATCGGGCGGATGGGAACGCAGCCGCCTCACGTGCCTGTGGGCGAAATCCCTGCCGACCCTAACGTCTCACGCATCTTCGACAGCCCGGTCGTCTTCGTCTCAACACAGCTTTACGTCTGGTTCTCTTCGCAGACCTACACCATAGAAGGCTACGGCGGCGAGTTTCGCAATCAACAGTCTTTTTATTTCCTCCCAACGGGGCGCTACTTCTATAAATCGGTGCGTTACGAGGGCCAGACCACGCCCGAGGGCCAGGTCGCCGTCAACTGGGGTAGCTATCGCTTCACGGGTAACGAGGAGATAGAGGTCGAGTCAGACGAGGGCGAGAGGATCAGCATGCAGCTTAAACTCGGACGCCGGAATCTGATCTGGGGCAATACGACTTTCGGAGAGGTCGACTGGGAACGAGAAGCGCTGCGCCGTCAAACTGGACAATAATATTCACTCAGCGTCATCCGAGCGATGACGCTCCGGGATTTACCAGGGCCGCCGCACGAAGGCCGCTCCCCTGCACGATTTTCAAAGCCGGAATAGAAGGTACATGAAAATCAGAAGTTCGATGAGCGCCGCTCGCCGCCTTCGGGCGTGCCAAAGGGGGGCGCGTATTCGCCAGTCATCTCGGCGGCTTTCAGAGCGCGTTTGAGTTCGGCTATGTCACGCGAGACCAGATCGAACTCGTCCTGGTCGAACTGCTCCGGCTCGCCAGCGATTTCCAGCACGCGGTCCATGCGGCGACCGGCCTGCTCCAGCGCGTCCACCGAAAGCCTATTCTCTTTGACGGCTTCGGCAATCGCGTCGCGCGCCGCGACGAAATTCGCCTCCTGCTCGCAAATCAGGATCATGTCAGAGCCAGCCTCTACGGCGCGCAGACTGGCTTCCGCGACCGACAGCGTCTGGACGACCGCGCCCATCTCCATGTCGTCCGTGATGACGAGCCCGTCAAATTTCAGCACCAGGCGTAGGAGCCTCATCACGACGTTGCCGCTGATGGTGGCTGGAAGTTTGTGAAGGCTTTCGAGCGCGGGCAACTCACCCGTGCGGCGAAACCATGCCTGCAAGAACTCAGAAACTTCCGGGAACGCCCCGTGGCTGACCATCACGGAGTACAGGTGTTCGCCCGGGCGATGAAACATCAGGTCCATGAAAGGCACCAGGTCGCGCTCTAAAATCTCTTCCCACGAATGCTTCACCACGGGTAGTCGCCTGTGAGAATCAATGTCGGAGCCGCCGAGCCCGGGGAAATGCTTGCCGCAGCCGACGACGCGCCCCAGCTGAAGCCCATCCAGATAAGCGCCCGCGAGCCTCGAAACTTCCGCCGGGGATGTGCCAAAGGTGCGCCCGCGCAGCCCGTTCTCCTGATTATCGCCCGAAAGGTCCAGGACGGGCGCGAAGTTGATATTGAAGCCTAAGAGGCGGAGCGCGCGGGCCGAGAGCTCTCCGAATTTTCGGGCCAGCTCGGACGAGCCGGCGTCGCGCACGGACCGAGCCGAAGGCATCGGCTCGATGATTTCCCGGAAGCGGTCAACGAGGCCGCCCTCCTGGTCAACGCCGATGAGCACCGGATGGTCCACGGCGTCGCGGATCTGCGCGTTCAAGAGCGCGACCTGTTCCGCGGACTCGACGTTGCGCCCGAAGAGGACGACGCCGCCCGGCTGCACTTCGCCCAGGAGCGCGCGTGTGCGCGCATTCAGGCGCGTCCCCGGCAGGCCGATGAAGAGCATGCGCCCCGCTTTGCGCTTGATCGCTTGCGCCTCCACGCTCTCCTTCCTCTCCGCTTTCCCCGGCATAGAATGTTTCACTCTCCGCAAGACGTCCCGGCGATTCTTCCCGCCCTCCGGTCCGACGACGACAGGCAAGGCACGCCTCCGGTTGTCGTCACGCGACGAGTTATTAAGAGGGGAGAATTGGTCGCGTCTGAGCTTAACGGGTCGGGGCGGGCTTAGCAAGGCTGGAGTCCAGAGGGTAAAATGTTGCGGTGAATCAAGTGGAGCGACGAAAGGTTCTCACCAGAAAGATCAAAGAACGCGCGCGCCTCGAAGGCTTCGACAAAGTGGGCGTCGTCCGAGCGCGAGCGCTCCATGACGAGCGCGAACGTCTGGAGGAGTGGCTCAGGCGCGGCTTTCAAGGCGCGATGCGCTGGATGGAGCGCGACCCGAAAGAGCGCACGGACCCGCGCCTCCATTTCCCTTCCGCGCGCTCGGTCATCGTCGTCGCCCTCAATTACTACACGCCTCACGCGCACACGGAGGACTTAGCCACGGGCAAGATTTCGCGCTATGCCTGGGGCGATGATTATCATCAGGTCGTCGGCGATAAGCTGAGAAGTCTGCTGGCGTGGATCAAGGAGCAATGGCCCGAAGCTGAGGGCAAGCCCTGCGTTGATATTCAACCACTGATGGACAAGGCCTGGGCCGCGCGCGCAGGCCTGGGCTGGATTGGCAAACACTCGAACCTCATCACGCGCGAGCACGGCTCGTGGGTCTTCATAGGCGAGCTGCTTCTGAATCTTGAGCTTGAAGAGGACACGGAACTGGTCGAAGACCACTGTGGAAGCTGCACGCTCTGCCTGGACGCGTGCCCGACCGATGCGATTACAGAGCCTTACGTCGTTGATTCCAACAGGTGCATCTCTTACGCGACGATTGAGCTGCGCGCGCCTTCGATTCCAGATGAGGTGGCGCGTCATCTGGAAGGCTGGCTCTACGGCTGCGACATCTGCCAGGACGTCTGTCCCTGGAATCGCTTCGAGCAGGAGAGCGTTGAGCCGCGTTTCGAGCCGCGCAGGGGCAATGTCAACGCGGACCTTTCGGAGATTCTGGAGTTGACGCCCGAGACCTATGCGGAAAGGTTTCGCCGCAGCGCCATCAAGCGCGCCAAGCTCACTGGACTTCAGCGCAACGCCCGCGCATTGTTAGAGCAGAGGAGCGAAGAGCAGTTTTGAAGAAGACTCAGCGCACGCCGAACCTGTAGGTCACGAACCCTCTGAGCTTCATGGTCGGGCCGCCAAAGACGGAGGACGAGAAACGCGACCGGCAGATGACCTTGCTCACTGCCTGTTGCAATAACGGGTGGCCGCTGATGGTTCGCGCCCACACAAGTCTTCCATCGAGAATATCTATGACGACCTCCGCTCTGACCTTACCTTTCGCCCCCGAAGGATATTCGGGCGGCGGCAGCTCTATGGCCTTACGCGTGATGTCGCCGATCCACATCTTGTAGAACTCCGGGCGCGGTTGGTTCGGCTCGCCTTCCGGACACTTCAAGCCCAGAGGCGAGACTTTCGCACGGGCGCTTCTGGCCGCCGCGTTGCGTCGCTTCTTTTGCGCCTCGCAGACGGCCGCCGACCCTAAAGAGAAGATGAGCAACGTTAAGGCTATTGGGAGAATTCGCTTCATGATTAACGTTAGACCACCGTGAGCGGACTTTGTTCCACTCTAATTGGCGGAAGAAACATTGGCCGCGCACGCGCACGTCTGGCATCAAGGCTCGCACCTCAAAAATTTTTCTAAAGATAGGACATGTCATGCGTATTCTTATCATCGGCGGGACACGCTTCATAGGCCCTTATGTCGTGAGAAATTTGACGGGCGCGGGGCACAGCGTCACGCTCTTTCATCGCGGGCAGACCGTTGGGGACTTGCCCGGCGGCGTCAAACAGATTCACGGAGACCGGCGCGATCTTTCGTCCTTCGCGGCGGAGCTCAAAATGGCGGCGCCTGACGTCGTGCTCGACATGATTCCTTACACGGAAGAAGAGGCCCGCACACTCGTGCGCGTCTTCAAAGGAGTGGCGGGACGGCTGGTCGCAATCTCCAGCTCGGACGTCTATCGCGCTTACGGCCGCCTGCTGCGACTGGAGGAGGGCGTGCCCGATCCAGTTCCGCTCAACGAAGACGCGCCGCTTCGCGAAAGTCTCTACCCGCACCGGGCGCATTCTCAGGGGCCGGAAGATTTCAAATACCATTACGACAAGATACTGGTCGAGCGGGTCCTGATGAATGAGGCGGAGTTGCCCGCGACCGTGCTCAGGTTTCCGGTCGTCTATGGCCCCAATGATCCGCAGCACCGACTCTACGGCTATCTGAAGCGCATGGACGACCGCCGCTCCGTAATCCTGCTTGAAGAGAGAATGGCGCGCTGGCTCTGGACGCGCGGCTACGTCGAGAATGTCGCCGAGGCGATCACGCTCGCCGTGACGGACGAGCGCGCGGCGAACCGCATTTACAACGTCGGCGAGAGCGAGACTCTACGGGAAGCCGAATGGGTGCGCGCCATCGGCCGTGCGGCAGAGTGGGACGGCGACGTAATCACTCTGCCCGGTGATTCTCTGCCAGAGCATCTCTCAAGCAATGCGGATTACGAACACCATATCGCAACCGACACGACGCGCATTCGCGCCGAACTCGGCTACACCGAACGCATCTCGCGCGAAGAAGCCCTGAAGCGGACCGTCCGTTGGGAGCGAGCCAACCCTCCGGAGGAACAGTTCCCGACGCAAGCCGAGTATGCAGCCGAAGATGCCGTGCTCAAGCGAATGAGAGGGCACGACTAAAACAACCTGGACTGAACTTAAAGCGAGTCCAAAAGTCGTGTCAGCGACGTCTTGAATTTAGCCGTGCGTTTCAACGCACGGTAAAGTGAGCCATAACAGGTCGCGTTCGTCGCGTCAGCGACGGTTGAGCCTACGTTCAGTCGTCGCTGACGCGACGACTATCGGGTAACCTGTGCGTTACCCGCCGCTGAAGCGGCGGGCTAAAGTCAGAGCATCGCTGACGCGATACGGCGGACGATAATTTGAGAGACGTTCAAGGCCGCGTTAATCACACATGGCGGCTTGGAACGCTTTTACCTGCGGGTTATGATTGAGCCTGACGAAATCGCTTTTCGGTGGAAAGCTGTGACCGCTTTGCTCAAAGACTCTTACGGCCGTGCGATCCGCGACCTGCGCGTGTCGCTGACGGACCGCTGCAACTTCCGCTGCTTCTACTGCCTGCCGCACGGCGAGCCGCCGATTGCGCCCAAAGAGCAGATGCTCACTTACGAAGAGATCGAATACGCCGTGGACATCTTCGTTAGCTTAGGGATTGAAAAGATTCGACTGACGGGCGGCGAGCCTATGATGCGCCGCGACATCGAGACCATCATCGGCAAGCTCGCAGCCTTCAAGCCGCGCCTGCGCGATCTGGCACTGACGACTAACGGATATTTCCTGCCAGGCCGCGCCGCGGAGTTGAAAGCTGCCGGGCTCGACCGCGTTACGATCAGCCTGGACAGCTTGAAGCGCGACGTCTTCCGGCAGATGACCGGCGTGGACGTCCTGGAGCGCGTGCTCGCCGGGATAGAAGCGGCGAAGAGCGCTGGTCTCACGCCGATTAAGATCAACGCCGTCATCGTGCGCGGCCACAACGAGGACGAGGTCGCGGACTTCGCAGCGTTTGCGCGCGAGCATGACATCTGGATGCGCTTTATAGAGTTCATGCCGCTCGATTCCGGCCACGACTGGTCGCGCGCGGATGTGGTTTCGGGGCGCGAGATTTTTAATCGCATCAACGAGAGGTTCCCGCTCGTCCCACTCAAAGTCGCGCGCGGCTCCGAGACCAGCTCGCGCTACCGTTTTGCTGACGATGCTCCCGGAGAGATAGGCATCATCGCGCCGGTCACGGAGCCCTTCTGCGGTGCCTGTTCGCGCATCCGCCTGACCGCCGACGGCCAGATCAGGACCTGCCTCTTCTCTACAGTCGAGCACTCTCTGCGCGACGTGCTGCGCGCGGGCGCGACGCGTGCGCAGCTCATCGAGTACATCGAAGCGGTCGTCATGAAGAAAGAGCCGCGCCACTACATCAACGACCCGGAATTCATGCAGCCCGCGCGCACGATGAGCTTCATCGGTGGATGAAAGGTAAAGAGGACGCCTCAATGACAACGCCGACGAAAGAGTTGCGCGCCAGGCAAGCGTCTCGCATCACACTCAGCGAAACTCCACCCTCCGAATGGCAGCCGAGCCTGCGCCTGCTCACAACCTCTGAATACGAGCAGATGATAGCCGTCGGCATCTTCAATGAAGACGACCGCGTCGAGCTTCTCGAAGGGGTGATTGTTGAGATGAGTCCAAAAAGTGCTTTGCATGCCGCTTTGACTGAAGATGCGAACGACTATTTTAAAGCAAGATTGAAGGATAAAGCTGTCGTGCGCTCGCAGAATCCGATTTTATTGAGCGACCTGTCCGAGCCGGAGCCGGACCTCGTAATCGTCGCTCCCCCAAAGCAAAATTATTATTCCCAACATCCAAAATCATCCGACGTGCTGCTCATCATGGAAATTGCTGAAAGTAGTCTTCGGCTTGACCGCAATACAAAAGGCCGTCTGTATGCGAGAGCGGGGATAATCCAGTATCTGATTTTGAACGTGAATGAAATGGAGATTGAAGACTACCGCGAGCCGAGCGCGGACGGCTATCGTCGCAAGCAAACTTACAAGGCTGGACAGAGTTTCAATCTTGTCGCCTTTCCTAGTATCAAGATTGAGGTCAGTGACCTGTTACCGCCCGCCCAGACAATCCGTACAGCGAGGAAGAGCAAGCGAGGAGCTAAAGTCGGGAAGGCGTCCCGCATCAAAGTAAGATAGTCAAGAAAAGTCATCACTTATATGGCAACGAATCTGAGAGAAGTAGCAACATTAGCGGGCGGTTGTTTCTGGTGCCTGGAGGCTGTCTTCGACAATCTGCGCGGGGTCGAAGCGGTCGAATCGGGCTACACGGGCGGGAGCGTCGAGAACCCGACTTACAGGCAGGTCTGCTCGGGCGCGACCGGGCACGCCGAAGTCGTCCAGATAACTTTCGACCCGCGGATCGTCTCGTTCCGCGAGCTACTGGAAGTCTTCTTCACCATCCACGACCCGACGACCTTAAACCGTCAGGGCGTTGACGTCGGCACACAGTATCGCTCGGCCATCTTCTATCATTCGCAAGAGCAGAAGGAGATCGCCGAAAAGACCATCTCGGAATTGAACGCCGAAGAGATTTGGGACGCGCCCATCGTCACGGAGGTCGTCCCGCTCGATAAGTTCTACGTGGCTGAAGACTATCACCAGGAGTATTTCCAACAGAATCCTTCGCAACCTTATTGCCGCGCCGTAGTCGCGCCCAAAGTCGCCAAGTTTCGACAGAAGTTTCTGGAGAAACTGAAGAGGTAGAAAGCAACTACCCTCTGGCTTGTAAAATGAATGCGAAAGAGATGAGAATAGTAAATATGAAACAGGACAATTTACAGTATGTGCTGAATCAAGCCGGTGAAAAGACCGCTGTCATCGTGCCTATAGATGAATTCGAGGAACTAATAGAAGACCTGCAAGACCTGGCGACTGTAGCCGAGCGGCGGGACGAGCCGACGATTTCGCATGATGAACTTCTCACGCAGTTGAAACGAGATGGCCTCATATCAAGTTAACTGGAAGCGTTCTGCTGCTAAAGAACTGCAAGTTTTACCTAAATCCATTATTGAGAGAATCCTCAAAGTGGTCGAGCAGCTATCAATGAATCCCTTTCCCATTGGTGTGAGGAAATTTGTTGGTTCGGAACACACCTATCGCATCCGCGAGGGGGATTATCGAGTCATCTACACTATTACGGCATCTACTTTGGTGATAGAGATCATTCGTGTGGGTCACCGAAAAGATGTATATGACCGATAGCTGACCAGCTTGTCGCAATCAAACCTCCTCACCATACCTGTTGTGTGCTACTGCGCAAATTGTAGTAAACTCTGATTCAGAAAAAAGTTTTCGGGGGAGCCTGGGACCGTCCCGGGCTGAGAGTCCCATCAATTGCGGAGCGGCGGAAGTCGGATTGCGGATTGTAAAGCGAAAGCTCTTCTTCAATCCGCAATCCACAATCCGAAATCCGCAATCGGGAGACCCTTTGAACCTGATGCGGTTAGTACCGCCGAAGGGAGAAACAATGGATTAGACCGTTCCATCCCTTCCGTGTCGGCTGGAGCGGTTTTTCCTTTTCGGGCCTGAATAAAGTAGGCCAGAAAGTTCTGGAAAGTTATGAGTACAACGAACGAGAAGCAGAGCCGTGAGGTCCGCTTGCCGAACTCGCGCAAGATTTACGTCGAAGGCAGGCAAGGGGGCGTGCGCGTTCCCTTCCGTGAGATCACGCAGAACCTGACGAAGACGTTTGACGGCCGTGTGGAGGAGAACCCGCCGGTGCGCGTCTATGACACGAGCGGGGTGTGGGATGATGCGAGCGTGCCGGCGGACGTGCGCGAAGGTCTTCCGGCCTTGCGCCGCGAGTGGATTGCGGAACGCGGAGACTGTGAGGAATATGCCGCGCGGGAAGTGAAGCCTGAGGACAACGGCTACCTGACTTCGGGCGCAGAAGAGTATGCACGCGGCCGAGAGCGCGGGCGGCTCGAAGAGTTTCCGGGCCTGCGCCGCGCCCCCTTGCGCGCCAAAGCCGGGCGGCGCGTCACACAGATGCATTACGCGCGTCGCGGAATCGTCACGCCCGAGATGGAGTACATCAGCATCCGCGAGAATCTGGGGCGCGAGGCGGCGTTCGAAGCCCGTGGCGACGACGAAAGGGATTCCCTGTTCCACCAGCACCGTGGGGAGAGCTTCGGCGCTTCGATTCCCTCTTACGTGACGCCGGAGTTCGTGCGCGATGAAGTGGCGCGTGGGCGCGCCATCATTCCAGCCAATATCAATCACCCGGAATCCGAGCCGATGATTATTGGCCGCAACTTCCTGGTCAAGATCAACGCCAACATCGGCAACTCCGCTATCGCCTCTTCGATTGACGAGGAGGTCGAGAAGATGCGCTGGGCGACGCGCTGGGGCGCGGACACCGTGATGGACCTCTCCACCGGCAAGAACATCCACGCCACGCGCGAGTGGATTCTGAGGAATTCGCCTGTGCCCATCGGGACGGTGCCCATCTATCAGGCATTGGAGAAGGTCGGGGGCAAGGCCGAAGAACTGACCTGGGAGATTTACCGCGACACTCTGATAGAGCAGGCCGAGCAGGGCGTTGACTACTTCACGATCCACGCGGGCGTGCGCCTGCCCTACATCCCTCTGACGGCCAGAAGAACGACCGGCATCGTCTCGCGCGGCGGCTCGATCATGGCGAAGTGGTGCCTGGCCCATCACGAAGAGAGTTTCCTCTACACGCGCTTTCGTGAAATCTGCGAGATCATGGCCGCCTACGATGTCTCCTTTAGCCTGGGCGACGGGCTCCGCCCAGGGTCAATTGCGGACGCCAACGACCGCGCGCAGTTCGCGGAGCTTGAAACGCTCGGCGAACTGACAAAGATCGCCTGGGAGTACGACTGCCAGGTGATGATCGAAGGGCCCGGCCACATCCCTATGCATTTGATCAAGGAGAATGTGGACAAGCAGCTTGAGATTTGCGGGGAAGCCCCTTTCTACACGCTCGGACCTCTGACAACGGACATCGCTCCCGGCTACGACCACATCACCTCTGCCATCGGCGCGGCGATGATCGGCTGGTTCGGCACGGCCATGCTCTGCTACGTCACGCCTAAAGAGCACTTAGGGTTGCCGAACAAGAAGGATGTCAAAGACGGCGTCATCACCTATAAGCTGGCGGCCCACGCGGCGGACCTCGCCAAAGGTCATCCGGGCGCGCAATTTCATGACAACGCGCTTTCGAAAGCGCGCTTCGAGTTTCGCTGGGAGGACCAGTTCAATCTCGCGCTCGACCCGGAAGTCGCGCGCGAATACCACGACGAGACCCTGCCGCAGGAGGGCGCGAAGCTGGCGCACTTCTGCTCGATGTGCGGCCCGCACTTCTGCTCCATGAAGATCACGCAGGAGGTGCGCGAGTACGCGGCGGAGCAGGGGCTTGAGGAACAAGTCGCGCTCGAAGCAGGGATGAAGGAGAAGGCCGCCGAGTTCGTCGCTGCTGGCGCGGAGATTTATCAGGGGGAGCGGCCAGCGGGCGCAGAGTTTGAGCATTGATCGCTTCAAGCGAGGGGTGAACGCACTGCAATCAATGTCTCTCCGCTGATTTGCCAGCGGGAAGAGGCAGGGTCTATTCATTTTCGAGACTGAGGAAAGTAGAGAAACAGCACTGTCCACGAAACCACACGAAACCACACGAAACAAACCACAGCAATTTCGTGTCGTTTCGTGTGGCTTCGTGGATCGTTCT